>Ga0256407_10001218_pt1 | contig 55900 bp, 25 predicted proteins | sample RumenRJG_04DNA_FD_193489 | JGI IMG/M metagenome (GOLD analysis project Ga0256407, IMG submission 193489) | Bovine rumen microbial communities from Lethbridge, Alberta, Canada - RJG_04 | ecosystem: Host-associated > Mammals > Digestive system > Stomach > Rumen | place: Canada: Alberta... | reverse complement strand
CGCGGACAAACACGGTTTTTCTATCATGAATAACAGTGTCTTCAGCGTTTTTCCGTGCCAAATATGACATTTTGCAAGTTGTTCTCATAACTCGCCAGTATATGTCTACTTTTTCAAGTGGGCTCATCTTTGATGTTTCCAAACAGTATGTTTGATGATGCCAACAGTATCCCTGATGACACCAAACAGTATCTTTGATGATGCCAAACAGTATGTTTTGTAGATCATTTTCTCACTTTGTCGCGCCTAACTCACAGCTTTCTCACAAAGAATCATAAATAATGCAGATTCTCGCTTCGTTCTTGCGATAGTCTGCAATTATTTTTATATCTTTGTGGTCAGAATTTGTTAAATATGCACACATTCAAAGAGCTGAAAAAGAACCTGCGTAGGGAACAGCTGCCACCAAAGGCATGCCGCGTGGCACTGGTGGGCGACACAGCCACCCAGCTGCTGGCTACTGCCCTGCGCGGAGAGGCCATCGGGCGCGGATTCGACGTAGAGCTGTTTGAGGCTGAATATAATCAGATAGAACGGCAGTTCCTGGATCCGCAGAGCGAATTACGCGCATTTATGGCCGATTTCATCGTGTTATTCCAGTCGACACACAAGCTGGGCGAGTACCACAGCATGCTCAGCACCGGCAGACAACGGCTGCTGGCCGAGGAACGGCTGGCGATGGTCGATGGCATCTGTCGCGATGAGGCTTTTGCCACAACGAAGATTATCTGCATGAACTACCCTGAGATTGACGATGCCGTGTTCGGGAGCTATGCCAATAAAGTGGATTCAAGCTTCACGTTTCAGGTTAGGAAGTTGAACACGGGACTCATGGAGCTGTCAGAGCAGCACGCCAATCTCTACGTGTGCGACCTTGCTGCCCTGCAGGCAAAGTTGGGACGCGACCGGATGTTTGCGCCCAACGTCTACGTGTCGACGGAGATGGTGCTCTCCATCGAGGCCTTGCCGTGGGTGGCCTCGCGGGTGATAGACATCATCGGAGCCGTGCGCGGACAGTTCAAGAAATGCCTCATACTCGACCTCGACAACACCCTCTGGGGCGGAGTCATCGGCGACGACGGCATCGAGGGCATTCAGCTGGGCCACGGGTTAGGCATCGGCAAGGCCTTCACCGAACTGCAGATGTGGGTGAGGAAGCTGCGGCAGCGCGGCATCATCATCTGCGTAGCGTCGAAAAACAACGAGGAAACAGCGAAAGAACCCTTCCTGCACCATCCCGATATGGTGCTGCGACTCGACGACATCGCCGTGTTCATGGCCAACTGGGAGACGAAGGTCGACAATATCCGGGCCATACAACAGGTACTGAACATCGGGTTCGACTCGATGGTGTTCCTCGACGACAACCCCTTCGAACGGGCAATGGTGCGAGAGAATATTCCCGGCATTACCGTGCCCGAGCTGCCTGAGGATCCCGGCGAATACTTAGAGTTTCTCTACGGAGAGAACCTCTTCGAGACGGCAAGCTACAGCCAGACCGACAAGGACCGCACACGGCAATACCAGGTGGAGGCGCAGCGGGTGAGCCTGAAGAAGACGTTTGCCAACGAGGACGACTTCCTGCTGTCGTTAGAGATGGTGTCGCAGGTGAGCGGCTTCAACCGCTTCAACACGCCGCGTGTGGCCCAGCTGTCTCAGCGCAGCAACCAGTTCAACCTGCGCACCGTGCGCTATACGGAGCCCGACGTACAGGCACTGGCCAATGACGGTGACACCGTAGACCTGAGCTTCACGCTGCGCGATAAGTTCGGCGACAACGGACTCATAGCCGTCGTGGTGATGAGACCCGCGGACAAAGAAACGCTCTTCGTAGAAACATGGTTGATGAGCTGTCGCGTGCTTAAACGGGGCATGGAGAACTTCACACTGAACATCATGGTCGACGAGGCACGCCGACGGGGCTACCACCGCATCGTGGGCGAATACCTGCCCACACCGAAGAACACCATGGTGGAAGACCACTACACGCGACTGGGCTTCAAGCCCGTAGAGGGCGCGCCCACCGCTCAGTACCAACTGACGGTCGACGACTACGAGCCGCGTCCCTGCCATATCACCCGAGAAGAAGACCAAGGTTCATTATAAAATAATTGAGTCCGCTTGAAAAAGTCCAAACATGCCGAAATTTGAGTAAAAATCAATGCGTAGCCGCTCCCCTCCCTTGTAGGGGAGGGGTTGGGGTGGGGTCAGTATCTTTCTCACAGACAGGATATTACAGACCCCACCCCTGCCCCTCCCCTTGTAGGGGAGGGGAGTGGCTGCGCCTTCGTGCGCGACATGTCCTGACTTTTTAAAGTGGACTCATTAACTGAACCCACTTGAAAAAGTCTTTGTGCTATTTTCTGCTTTCTATTTGGCACGGAAAAACGCGGACATACACGGTTTTTCTATCATGAATAACAGTGTCTTCAGCGTTTTTCCGTGCCAAATATGACATTTTGCAAGTTGTTCTCATAACTCGCCAGTATATGTCTACTTTTTCAAGTGGACTCATTAATGGAACACGAAGATACGAAGATACGAAGTTTTTCGTTCTCGTGAAATAATCTTCCTTTCTTCGTTTCTTCGTGTTTAGTTAAAATCATACCCAGTTTTTTTTACTGAGTCCGCTTGAAAAAGTCCAAACATGAGAAATTTGAGTAAAAATCAACGCGTAGCCCCTCCCCTCCCTTGTAGGGGAGGGGTTGGGGTGGAGTCAGTATCTTTCTCACAGACAGGATATTACAGACCCCACCCCTGCCCCTCCCTTGTAGGGGAGGGGAGTGGCTGCGCCTTCGTGCGCGACATGTCCTGACTTTTTAAAGTGGACTCATTACTGAAAAAAGGGACTCCGCACGGAAAATATGCGGAGTCCCTTTGTTGTTGCTGGAACAGGAGCGTTATTTGCCAGTCATACCCAGGCGTCCGTTCCAGTTGAGGAACCAGTTGGACTGCTGGCGCAGGGACTTCTTCAGGTCGCTCTGCACCAGTTCGCGCTTTTGTTCGCCACGACGGGCCAGGATGAAATTCTCCATGGCGAGACCGGGATCGGGCTGTCGCCAGGCATAGCGCATGAGGTCGTAGAAGCGCGTTCCCTCGAAGGCAAACTCCAGCGCGCTCTCGTTGATGATAAGGCTATCGACTTCCTTCTGCTGAGCCGCCTTAAAGCTGGCATAGAGATTGTCATCGAACACGTAGGTGGAGTCCTCGAGCATGCGCTGGGGAACCTGATTCAGACCTGTGATGGTGTAGAAGTCGTTCATGGGCGTGTAGCCAGAGCCACGTGTGTGAATACCCATCGAGTTGGCATTGCTAAAGTCGTTTGCCACCAAGTCTTCAGCCTCTATGACCTTATACTGGTTGTCGAAATACATATTAGTGGCCAGCCAGGTACTGTCGGCAACACTGATATAGGGATAAATCTCTTTCTCGAACACCTTGTCGGACAGTCCGCGCTGCAGAATCTTAAACGCCACCAACGGATAGCCTGCCCAGTTGAGTGCCTCGGCCAGTCGGAGGTAGATCATCTGGCGACGGTAGATGCGCACATTGCGCGTCACGTATTTGTATAGGTATTGTGTTTCGATACGTCCACCGGTGATGTCGTCTCGCTGGGTATCCTCCATCCAGAACATGCTCAGTCGAAGGTCGCCAGCGCGATGTTCGCTGAGGTCAGTGGGTGCGTAGGAGGCACTAACACCATTGCTGGCAAGGCAGCAGTTGACTTGCGCCGCGGATATTTCCTGAATACGCTTTGAAGGAGTGATGCTCACCTTGTTATCGTTCTCAGAACGGGAATAGAAGAGGTTGCGCAGCTCGCTGTAATTACCTTCGGCGCGGATGGAATCGCCAGGAATCATAGTGATGATCTCGCCCTGGGGGCTGTAGTGCTCCATCTTGATGGAACCGCTTTCATAGAACAGGTTGCGCAGTGCCGACTGTCCCATAACCGCTCCGTTGGGGATACTCAAATAAGACAGGTTATCGGTCCACATAGACGTTCCCGGCTTGTGCATACAGAAGTCTATACCGCTTCCGTAGTACGAGTTGAGACCATTGCGGTTGCTGATGTACTTGTAGTAACAGAGCGCAGCCTGCTCAAAGTTCTGTCGACCACCGCTGGTACCCTTGAGGCAGCCGAGATAGAGGTTCAGATCGCCACGAATGATGTTGAGCGGGAAGAAGAACACACGCGAGTCGTTGCCACGCACGTTGTCGCCATAATACGGGTACTCGGTATCGTAGCGTTCGGGCAGGGTGGCGAGGTCTTTAAGGAAGAACTCACAAATCTGCTCCAGCGAGTAGCTCGGATAGTCGCGCTCGCTCTCCTCCTTGGTGAGGATGGGCTCGGTGACGAAGGGCACGTTGCCGTAGTTCAGACCGAGTTGCAGGTAAACCCAGGCACGGATGGCCTTCACGGCGGCATACTCCTTCATGAAGATGTACTCGTTACGATTGCTCTTCAGTGCTGTGTCGGCATGGGCAATGTAGTAGTTGCAGTTATTGATGATGGCATAATAGTCGCGTGGCTGATTGTACTGGTTATCATCACCGATATTGAACGTTGCCACGTCGCGCAGGTCGGAATTGGCTTCGGACGTTAGTGAGACCAGATCGCCACGTACCTCACCGAGAAGGATGGTGCGGTCGGCAACAACCTGCAACTTGCTGAGGATGCCCATAACGGAGTAGACCGTGTCGGACCAGTTGTAAAGATGGTCTTTGTCGGAATAGATGACATGTTCGGACTCCTGCTCAAAGAAATCGGTGCAAGACCCCAGTAGTAAAGGAGTAGAGGAGAAGAGGAGTAAGGAGAATACTCCTGCCGCCACTTTATTGTTTACTTTGGTAATCATAATTATCAATTTTCAATGTTCAATTTTCAATTCAGATTACAGGTTGATCTTCACACCTGCCACGATGCTGGGACTCTGCCCCAGACGACCCAGGTCGATGCCCTGACCAATGACACTGCCCGTCATGGAGAACTCAGGATCGCTGCCCAGATACTTGGTGAAGGTGAGCAGATTGTTACCCTGGATCCATAACTGCAAGCCCTGGATGTACTCAGACTTCATGGGGAGATCATAACTCAGCGTAGCCGTCTTCAGACGCAGATAGGAACCATCCTCAATCCAGCGATCGCTGAAACGGGCGTTGCCCATGGGATCCTGGAAGGTGATGCGCGGAATATCGGTCACCTGACCTTCAACTTGCCAACGACGGTTCATGGCGGTGCTCTGGTTCATGAAGCGCGAACCACTCTCGAGCTGCTGGCGCATGTAGTTGTAGACATCGTTGCCAAGAGAGTAATTGAAGCGTACATCGAGCTTTAGGCGCTTCCAGGCCACCGTGGTGAAGATGTTACCGTAGATGTCGGGATTGGGATCGCCAATGATGACGCGGTCGTCAGCATTAATCTCGTGGTCACCGTTCATGTCGACGAAACGCATGTCGCCTGCCTGGAAATAAACGTGGTCTACACCATTGTCATCAATGACATAGAGAGCTGCATTCTCGGCTTCCTGCGTGGTTGCGAAGACACCGTTGGTACGATAGCCGTAGAACAGGTTGGCAGCCTGGCCCACCTGGGTACGGATGGTAGCACCGTAGACCTCGTTATCGATGAAGCTGGCATTGTCGGGCAGTTCGGTAATCTGGTTCTTGTAGTGACCCATCGATGCTCCTACTAACCACTGCCAGTTCTTACGGGCAATAACTTTCACGGCTGCACTCACGTCGAAGCCTTCGTTCTGGAGCTTACCGCCGTTGGACCAGTTCTGGTTAAGACCGCTGAGGAAGCCTAATGACTGGCGCGTGAGCAGGTTGTCGGTCTTCGAACGGAAATAGTTGAGCGAGAGGTTCAGGCGGTTGTCGATGAAATTGCCTTCGAGGCCGACGTTCAGTCGACGAGTGGTCTCCCACTGGATATTAGTGTTACCAATACCTTCATAGGACAGGGCAGACACAGCGTGAAGGAACTGCGTGGCACGGAAATAGGAACGAGCGGCATAGAAGTCGATGTCGTCGTTACCCGAGATGTCGTAACCGGCAGAGAGACGCAGGTAGTCGATACCACTGACACCTGAGAGCCAAGGCTCGTTGGTCATCACCCACGATGCCTGCACGCCAGGGAATATGCCCCAGGCGACACCACCGACCTTCAGTCCGTCGGCATCCTTGCCGAAGCGCGACGAACCGTCGATGGCAAAGCTGGCCTGCAGGAAATAGCGCGACATATAGTTGTACTCGGCCTGACCGTACCATGACATGGTATTCCAGCTCTCATCGATACCGGCCACGTCGACATTCTGCAGCGAGGAACTCAAGAATGGAGTCTTGTCGCTACCGGTGTTATAGCCCACCTGCGAGTTAGTGGTGAAACTCTCCCAATTAACGCGCAGACCACCGAAGAGGTGAAGTTGGTGGGCAGCATATCGGTTGTGCCAGTCGATACGGGTGTCGCTCTGTACAGAGTTCTGCTTCGAAGCCAGCGAACGTACCTCGTTCTGGCGATAGGCACCAATGCTGGAGACATAATAGTCGGGGGTACCGTTGATGGGAATGTAGTACATCTCGTTCGTGTTGACGAGGTTGTAGCTGAAATGCTCAGAGAGGAAGAGGTTGGAATTGAACTGGAACTTCGGTGTGACGGTGAGGTTTAGCATCGAGTTCTCGAAATGGTTCTTATTCTCGGCATCGCTATACTCAAGAATAGCAGCGGGGTTACCTAAACGCCAGTTGTAGCTGCTATAGTTGGCCAGTGCCTCTTTCAGATAGTCTTCCTTGTCGGTGTTCCAGTGGTCGGATGAGAACTGTCCGCGACCATAGCTGTAGGGACTGAGGAAAGGACTCTTTACGTAGGCCAAGAAGGCAGGGCTGGTGGGTGTACCTTCATCATAGCTCTCAGGAGCACCGTCGTTGCGCAGATTGCGCGTCTGGTTGGCAAACGAGGCATCGAATCGTACGGCCAACTGCTTGAGCAGGGTGATGTCGGTATTGAATCGCACGTTCAGACGGTCCATGTCGTTCATCTTCAACGTACTCTTGGCGTTAGTGTAGCCTACGGAGAGGTTGTAGTTGGCCACGTCGTCACCACCTTCGATGTTGATACCGTAGTTCTGCGTGAATGCTGTGCGGTAGACGTATTCCTTCCAGTCAGTGGACTGGTGATAAATAGGATAATAATAGTTCTGGTCGCCATTGTCGAGCACCTGACGCTCGTCGAGGAACTTGAAAGAGTTCAGACGGGTGTTGGTGGTCTTGAGCAACTCAGAGGCATAGCCACGATAACCACCGGCATCCATGACCGAGACATACTTGGGTTCAAAGGTCACGCCTGCCGAAGCACTGGCGGTGATGCGGGTAGCCATCGACTTGTTGCGACGCGTCTGAATCAAGATGACACCATTGGCACCCTTGGCACCATAAAGGGCAGTACCGTTGCGCATGACGGTGACACGCTCAATGTCGGCGGGATTCAGGTTCGACAGGATGTCGTTGTAGAATCCGTCGTGGAGCAAGGTGCGACCGTATTGCTGGTCGACGATGACATCGTCGATGACAACAAGCGGCTGGGCATTCACATTGAGCGAATTGAGTCCCTGAAGGAACATCACGCTTCCCACGCCGGGCGTGCCGTTATGGCCGACGGTGTAGGCCTGGGCACCCAGCTGTTTCTGCACCTCTTCCTTGATATTGATAGCGTTGGAGAACTTGAAGTCAGAGGCCAGATAGTCGTTACGTACGTTGGTCTGAGCCTGATACTCGGCGCTGAAGGTTGTGCTATAGAGCTTGGCCGTCTTCTGCTTATCACCACTCTGAAGGCCAATACGCACGGGATTATAGTCGGGCGAGGAGATGAAGAGGGCCGTGGAGAAGAGGGGCACCTTCAGCTCATAGCTGCCGTCGTCCTCAGTAAGCACACTGTAACCATCGGTCTCTGAGGCACGGACAATGGCACCTGCAATAGGCTGCTGGGTGGCAGCATCGATGACAAGGCCCTTGACGGTGCGTGTCTCATACTGCTTCTGCTTCGGTACGAAAGTACGCACGGCAGTCTCTGTGCCTTCCTCCTCGTCGTCGTCATTCTGAGCGAAAACGCCTAACGGGAAGGCCAGCAGCATGGTCAGTCCAAATAAGATATATCGTTTCATATTCATGATGTCTTTGCGTTTTGAGATGAATACTATCGGAACATATAATAATACATGAGGTTGTTACCATGCGGGAACATCATCAAGCCTGGCATTCCCTGATACTGTGGTGAGACATACTCGCCAAGGTCGTCGACAAGTTGCAAGGTGCCGTGAGGAACGAGCAGGATGCAGTCGATGCGGGTGATTTTATTGAACTTACCGTCGCGCAGGTCAGAGTTCAAAGTACGGTTTTCCACGAAAAGGCGCACTTCAGGTTCATCCTCTTTGACACCGTAGGTACAGACGGGGAACTTGTAGTCCTCAGCAAGGAGGATATAGTCCATCTCCGTACCTTTGGTCTCAATGATGTTCGACGAGCTTGCGCGTGGCGTATGCTTTGACGTAAGCAATTCCGTAATGGCCTTGCCGTCATGGTCGTAGTATTTCAGCGAGCAGCGCAACTTCGTGCCGAGTGTATCCACGGCATTGCTGTCGGCAGCAGCTGCAGGAGCTGACACAAGATAGATGTCGTAGCCCATGTTCGACAGCACATTCTTGATGTTGAACGTAACATCATAGGGCGAAGTCGTAGTAGGCTGGAACTCCACAAAGCTGCTGTTCCATACGTGCTTCTTGTACTCGTTGTTGGTCACGCTACGATTGATGTTGCTGGCCATCGGGACAATATTTCCGTTTTTGTCGGTGCTTGTCGAGATTTCCTTGATGCTGCCAGCACTCTCAGCCTGAACGACAATCCAGCGGTTGAAGGTCTGCAACTGGTTGAGTTTCCAGTCGTGAACCTTCATCACGCGGCCGTTGCTACACGACACGCTGTCGGCCTCGTCCAACACACCGCCAGAGGCTAACGGGTTGAAGTACTGGAAATAGTTGAAGTTGTTGCCCCATTTCGTATTGCGCAAGTTGTAGTCGAGCACAGCATTGGTAGAGTAGACCGAGTCTATTCCACTCGACTTCACGCCAGCAAAGATATTCTTATTGACGGTGCGGCTGAAAGTAGTACCCTTCAGGATGGCCATGCGGGTGTTGGTATAGATGAGCGAGTCGAGCGAACCTACGGTGAGCTGGTTGCCTATTCTTGTGTCGTACTTGAAGTAAGGCTCATACTGTTCAAGGAGAAGTCGCCACTGGTCGTTAGTGGGAACAACCATCCAGTAGGTGCTGTCCTCGGAGTTGATCTCGCCAAGTTCCTCGAACAAATCGTTGCGCTGAACGAAAGCGGAGTCAAGATAGATGGTGCGGCCCAGTTCGTCAATACCACCCTCAACACTGCTGGCAGGATTGAACTTCTTATAATAGAACCAGGGATTGTAAAGGAATGCACGCACGCTGTCGAGCTCGGCATCCTTGCGCATGTACTCGAACACATTGGCCGAGTAGTGGACGGGCTCGCTCACGGTGAAGAGCACGCCATTGCCATAAAGCTGGTTGGTAAGCTGGAACGAGCTGTTGTCCAAGGCACCAGACTTCAATACGGCGTACTTGCCGTTCATCAGTACGATGGAGTCGTTGCTCGACGGTGACACAGAGTGGTTGTACAGGGCAATATGGTTCTGTACGAACTCCTTGATGACGGTATTGTCGGCATCGTTCACGGTTTTTTTCTCCTGCTTATACTGTGCAATGAGCTCGTCGGCTTCCGACTTGGAGAAGTTGGCATTAGTCGGAGCAAAGACGGTGAACACCTGACTACTTCCCAATGACTTGTCGTAGCCTGTAGCCTCGATGACACTGGAAAAGTTGCTTAGCTCGGAATTATTGCGTATAGCCTCCCATAACGAGCCGTCATTGGCACCGGCGACGGTTCCCTCGTAGTGGTCGTCCCAGGTGTCACTGCATGAGGCGAGGAGTAGAGGAGTAGAGGAGTAAAGTAGTAAGTAGGTTACTCCTTTTGCTGCCTTTTTGATATATTTGGTAATCATAATTCTCAATTTTCAATTTTCAATTCTCAATTATTTACAGATCGTCTTCCATTTCGCCTTCACCATCAACGCTGTAGACACTCTTGGGCACAATCTCGAAGAAGTCGAGCATGAACTCGTTGTTGTTACCTTGCTTACCATCGGAAGCCACGCGGAAACGTATGTAATGATCCTTTGTGGCATCGATATAGGTCTGGCATAGGATGCGTCGATAAGTACGCTCATTGCCAACGAAATAGCTTTTCGTGTTGCTGAAGTGATACTGTGAACGTCCATCACGATAAGCACCAAGGTTGCGCAGCAGCTTCTGCTCCTCAGCCTTATCCTCGTCGCTCTTCTTGTCATAGTCGGCAGCAGTCTCGTCGGTGGTGAAACGGTCACCGATATACAGCTCTGAATTCAGGAACTTGGTCATGTCGAGGGGAATGCCCTGCGGCACGCCGTCGAAGTAGACCTGCATCACGCCACGGGTCTCAATAGCGCAGAAGCCCAATCGCAGCTGATACTCACCACTGGAGGGCACTGGCGGAATGCGGAAGGTGAAGTCGTAGTCGCCGAAGAGGTTCCACTCGTCGCCCTGCCACGACCAGAAGTTGATGTGGGGGCGGCGCATCACACAGTAACAGTTGGTGAAAGTCACACCGTCGAGATAGCCCAAGGGGAAATAATAGTTTCGTCCGTTCTTAGGCACTGATGCGTCGTCAGGAGTACTGGCATTGTCATCCTCCCTTGGGTTACCCTTCAATCGCATGTCGTTGGTCATCACCTCGGGGAAGATGGCCGAGAAATCCATGCGGATACGGGTGTTGTGGACCACCTCTTGCACCGTTTTCGTGAAGGCCACGATGTCGTCGACATAGAAATAATGGCCATTGATGGCATCGTGAGTAGGATTGGTCTCAATACTTGAGTCAATCAATGCGCCACGAATGGTGTTGCCTTTTTCGTAGCAGCGATTGATGAAGTGCTGGCCTACATGGGCACCGTCAATACCACGGCAGTCGTTGCCGTCGCGGTCCTTGTCCATGGTGAGCTGCTCAACCTTAATCATTGTATGGGGCAGCAAGGTGGTATACCAGTCCACGGGGTTGACCAGTTTGCTCTCGAAGCCGAAGGCCTCCTGAACACCTGCCACCGACATGATGAGTGCAGTAAGGCTACTTGAGCCAGGCACGTAGCGGTTGAGGATATGGTACTGGATGAAGCGGCGCAGTGGGTTTACGCTGTCTGTCAGGTTCTCATAGCTGTGGCCCGGGGCATTTACATCGTCTGTATATACTGGGTCGTAAAGCTGGCAGGCCAGTTCATAGAGGGCACGCATATTGCCTTGAGCAGTACTGATTCCCCGCTTCTGGAACTCGGCCTGATAAACCGAGTCTGGCTCAATGAACAGCGTGAAGCCATACTTTTTCGTGTCAGGCACCCATGCCACCTCGTTCCAAGTGTGGCTCTTATAGTAGTACTTGGCATAGGCCTTGGGATCCCATTCAGGATCCTCAACCAACAGAATGTCATCGTAAACACCTGTAGCCACAAGTGCGTCGTAGAAGATGCTGATGCGTGAGTTCTGGCGCAGGATGTCGGCAGCTGAGCTGTTCGATTTCTCAATAACGCTGCTCACGGGCTGCATGATACCGTTTTCTACCGAGTCGTTCTGCAGCTCGTAGTAAATATACGCCGTCTGTTCGATTCGTATCACGGGATGGCCGTCGATGGTGTCAGCCGAAGTGGCAAGGTATCGGCCTTGCATGTTGGCTGTCGGCAGGTTGGTCTGATTCATCTCGAGCGTAGAGTAGATGTTGGGCACGAGGTGGGTACGGGCAATGGTATCGCAGTCGGCATCGGTCAGATCCGACACCGAACGCATGTTGCGCGATTTCAGATATAGGGTGACGGCCGAGTCGTTGGGCGCGAAACAGGTATATTTGCCATAGGTAGCCAGCAAGTCCATCAGGTTGGCCCGTTCTACGATCTCCGTGAACATACTGTATTCCGGACGATTGATGAGATAGTCGCTCATCATCTCGCCATTGAAGGTGTAGAAGTACTCACTGTCAGGCTCGTCGGAGCATGAAGTGAGTCCTGTGACAAAGCCACAGCACACCGTGACGGCAAGGAGGAATCTTTTGATATTCTTAGTAATCATAATTTTCAATTTTCAGTTTTCAATTTTCAATTATTTGGAGATATTACCTTCACCACTGCCAAAGGCAGGATTCTGATGGTTGGCCAACGGCGGGCTCACCTTTGTCTCCTCGATATAGTAGGGCCAGAAGATGGCGTACTTGCCAACACTGCCGCTGAAGAAGTTCCTCACATACTGTGCGTTGATACCGTCGCGGTTACCCATGGCGTCGAGCACAGCCTGTGTGTCGTCTTCGCGCATACACTGACGGACGAGGTCGTACCAGCGCTTACCCTCAAACATCAGCTCACGCTGGCGCTCCTGCATGACGAGCTTTTGCATGCGGTCCTTCGTGTTGTAATCGGTGGCACGCAGGGTGTCGGTCAGGGTCTGCTGGCATACACTGCGCTTGTTCACGGCATTCACCAAATTGAAAGCTTCGGCCAGCAGCGGCTTGTTGTAATCGATATCTGCCTGCTCGGCACCGTCACTCAGCTTCTGGCTGATAGCTTCAGCCTTGAGCAGCATGATGTCGGTCAGACGATAGATAATCCAGTTGCTGCTGTTGTAGTAATGGTCAACTTTGTCCTTCTTCTCGTAGTTGTAAGTCGAACCATAGCTGATGGTAGAGACGGAGGTACCAGAAGTCTCGATACCTACAGAGCGATGCACGTATTTGCAGAACGTGTTTTTATTGTTGTTGATATTCCAGTAGATGCGGGCATCCACCTTTTTGTTACGTTCGGCATAGATCACACGATCCGACGACTCTTTGCTTCCGTCGTCAGTCACACAAGTCGACGGTGACAGGAATTCACGTCCATAGAGGCGTCCGCAAGCACTGTTGCCCACGCGGCTGTTGCCTGCGTCGTTGTCAAACACCAGCTCGAAAATAGTCTCCTGGCTGTTGCCTGTGGAGAAAATCTGACCGAAGGCAGTACCGAAGGAGCCCGAAGTACCATTGTTCACCAACGGGAAACCATTCGTACGGCTGTTGTTGCTCTGGGTAGCTCCTTCACTGCGACGCTCTATGGTCAGTGCTTGCTTGTCCTTAATGACCAGGTCGGCATACTTGATGCAATTGTCGTAATCGCCCTTCCAGAGATACATCTCGCAAAGCATGGCCCAGATGGCGCATTTGGTGATACGTCCGGTCTGATATTCTTTCTTGTTTTCCGGATAGCGTCCGATGGCATCGTCCTGAATACTTTCAAGGTCGGCAATGAGCTTGTCGAGTACTTGGTAGAAGTCCATGGGCTCGAGCGTCATGAACTGGTTGTCGTCGGTATAAGCCTCGGTGGAATAGGGCACGTCGCGGAATGTGCGGATCAGATAGAAGTAGCAGAGGTCGCGCAGTGCCGACACCTCAGCACGCGTGGCGCGCAGCTCGCTCTGTGTATAGCCCGGGTCGCTTTCAGCTACGCCAGGCGCATATTTCAGTACGGTGTTACAACGGTTGATGACGGTGTAGAAGCCGTCCCAGGTCGTATAGATGTTCTTGAAGGTGATGTTCTCCTTGAGCACATTCTCCAAGTTTCCGTCGTAGTCGGCACCATTGTTGCCGCTGCCGTTCTTCACGTTCTCGCTTCGAGCCTCGCCCCAGACAATCATGCGGCACATCACGTCGTCGCTCTGTAGGCGCGAGTAGCAGCCTGCCACGATATTGTCTACGTCGGCCTTCTCATTCCAGAAGTCCTCAAGCACGATTTCACTCGTCGACTTAATCTCGAGGAAGTCGGAGCAGGAGGAAAGAGGCAGGAGTACTGCGCTGGTAGCGCAGCCTACGAGACAACTATATAATAATTTATTAATCTTGGTAACCATAATCTTCAATTTTCAATTTTCAATTCCTTAGAAGTCTACCGTCACACCCAGTGTATAAGAGCGCGAACGCGGTGTCTGGGCATTATCGATGGCGGGATCGTATCCGCCCTGCGAGATGTCGGGGTCAACACCCGAGTACTTCGTGATGACGAACGGGTTGTTGATCGACATATAGAGCGAAATACGGTTCAGTCCGATCCAAGTCAGATACTTCTTCTTAATAGAATACGACAGCTGTGCGTAGCTCATACGCAGGTAGGAGCCATCCTCTACATAACGGTCGCTGACGAGCGAGTTATAGGCTGCATTCTTTCCGTGCATGGCACGCGGAATGGTCGTCACGTCGCTCTCCTTGCGCCAGCGGTAGTTCACGGCCTGCGACTGGTTGTCGTTATAGAGCATTGACTCCAGGTTCAGACGCGACATGTTCAGGATCTTGTTGCCCACGCGGTAGGTGAACTGCGTGTTCAGTCGCCAGTCGCCATAGTTGAATGCGAAACCGAAACCACCGGTCAGCTTAGGCAGCGACGAGCCGAGGTAGCAGATATCCAGCGCATTGATGTTACCGTCGTTGTTGGCATCCTCGTAGATGGCATCACCACCATTGAAGCGGTAGTTCTTACCATTGCGTCCTGTGCCAGGGTTCGTATAGTCGTACATCATGCGCAGCGGATTGCCGTTGGCATCGCGAATCAGGCTACCGTCGGCATTGGTGGCCACAGGCGCACTGTAGGGCTGCTTGGCCCATCCGTGCTCAGCATACCACTCGTCGGGCAGCGTTCCGCTGACAAACTGCTGGTACTCAGCATCGCTGAGGTTCAGGTTGACGAACGTATTGTAGTTATGTGTATAGACACCCTTGTACTTGAAACCGTAGATGGCACCGAACGGGTTATGCAGTTGCACGCGGCGCAGCCATTCACCGTTCTCATAGCCGTAGACCGAGTTCAGTCCGTCAAGGATGTACTCGTTCATCTCTAAGATCTCATTGCGGTTGTTACCGAAGTTGGCGTTCACGTCCATGTAGAACTTACCGGCCTTGATGAGCTTCTCGGTGTTGATATGGAACTCCCAACCCATGTTACGCATCTTACCGTCGTTGATATAGGGCAGTGTGGCGAAACCTACGTTCGAGGGAATACGTGGGTTGGCCATGAGCATGTCGGTTATCGTGGCCACATAGCCCTCGATGGTCAGCTTCAGGCGCTCATCGAAGAAGTGGATGTCGATACCACCGTTGAAGCTCGACTGCTTCTGCCACTTCAGGTCGGTGAGTCGGATGTTCAGCGGTGCCATGGCACTCATGTCCATATACATGCTTGTGGTTCCGTACTTCGATGTGTACAGGTAGTTCTGGTTGGGCTGGTTACCCACGAGACCCCACGACGGGCGGAAGGCGAGCATGGAAATGGTGGGCTTCAGCTTTTCGAACCAAGGCTCGTCGCTGACAATCCATTTCAGCGACACCGAGGGGAAGTAACCCCAGCGGTTGCCCGGACCAAACTTCGTCGTACCGTCGGCACGTACCGTGAAGTCGGCGATGTAGCGCTCCTTGTAGGCGTAGTGGGTCGAGAAAGTATAGTACATCGAGCGCCACTGGTTGTACCATGAGCCGGGGCTGTAGTTCAGACCACCTGCCGACGGGCTCTCCACGCCCGTAGCCAGTCCGTTGGCGTTGGTCGACTGTCCGTTGCTCGATCCGCTGGTCAGCTCGAAACGTCCCAGCACCATCATCGAGTGGTCCTTGTTCTTAAACGCCGGGATGAAGGTAAGGGTCTGCTTGGTGTTGAACGACACACTCTTTGACGAGCCGTTGTAAGCGACGTTCACACCATTACTATATACAATAGGATTCAGCTCCCAAGGATAGAACTTGTCGTCGTACTGGTTGAAAATGTTCATGTAGACGCTACCGCGCCAGTTCAGCTGGGTATGGTCAGCATCTGTGCCCAGCAGCTGGTAGTTGATGACCAGTTCAGGACTCATGTCGTAGGTACGGCGGTCGTTGCGTGCCAGGTTGGCCGAAGCCACGGGGTTCACATAGTTGCGCTGGTCGTCCTTGAAAACTTCCGAACCGGCATAAACGCCCGCGCGAGGCATGGTGTAGTAGACATCGGTGTCCTCGTTGGTGTCGGGGTCTTTCTCGTAGATGCTCATGTTCGGCATCTTCTTCTGTGCAATGCCTAACAGACCGTCGTAGTTCATCTCATTCTTCGTGTAGGTCAGGGCGAAATTGGTCGATACGCGTATGCGGTCAGAGACGTTGTAGTCCAGTGCCACACGCGTCGAGAAACGGTTCAGCTTCTGCTGGATCATCGTACCCGTCTCATGGTCGAAACCACCACCGATACGGAAAGAAGCCTTCTCACCACCACCCGATATGGTGACGTAGTGGTTCTGGCGCAGACCCCACTGTGTCACCTCGTCGCGCCAGTCAGTATTGGCGCGGTACTGACGCCAGTCAGCGAAGTCGTCAGCAGCACCAAGATAGTTCAGCTCGTCGATGTTCGAGGCATTGTCGTTCTGCGAGGGATTGAAGTAGGCCTCCTTCAGCATCATTGTGTAGTCGTCACCGTTCAGCAGGTCATAGCCCTTCGGCTGATAGGTGCCGGTGAGCTTCAGCGAGTAGGTGAGCTTCGGTTTGCCGCGCACACCGCGCTTCGTGGTCAGCTCGATGACACCGTTACCACCTTGTGAGCCATAAACGGCCGTGGCAGCAGCATCCTTCAGCACCGTGATCGACGCGATGTCCTCGGGGTTGATGTTCAGCAGTTCGGCAAACTTCTCGTTGTTGGCACCGGCAAGGTCGAAGTCGCTCAGGTTCACCTCGCGGATGTTACCGTCGACGACGATGAGCGGATTCGAGTCGGTGAGGCTGGAGAGCGATGAAGCACCGCGCAGACGCATGGTCGAGCCGGAACCCAGGTCACCCGAGTTTCCGATGATGTCGAGACCGGCGATACGACCCTGCAGGGCCTCGTCGACCGAGGTAATGCCCAGACCCTCGAACTCTTTCATCGAGATGGTCTGCGTGGCATACGATATCTCACGCTCGGGGATGGGCAGTGCGTTGCCTTGCATACGCTTCTTCGACTTCACCACCACCTCCTTGATTTGTGTGGCCGAAGCCATGTTAATGTTGAACGTGGTCTTGGTGATGGGCAGTATCTGTGCCTTCATACCCACGTAGGTGAATCGGATCTTGTCCTTCTGGTTCTTCACCTTCATGGTGAAGTTACCGTTCATGTCGGTCACGGCCGAGTTGATGATACGCCCCGTTCCGTCTATTTCGCAGACGGTGGCTCCCATCAGCGGGCCCATGTCGTCGCTCACGGTACCATGAACCGACGTGATGGTCTGTGCACTGAGCTGTGTGGTGAGCATCAGTGCCAGCATGATGATGATGGATTTCAGTATTTTCATAGTGGCATTAATTCTTCTTGTACTTTACGAGGGCTTCTCTCACTATCTCGCGCCAGGGACGCATCTCAACGGTTTTGCCCCTGAGCTTCTTGTCCTGGTCGTCTTTGACACCGTCATAGTTCAGGTCGCCGTCCTCGTCAGGATAAGTGTAACCGTAGTAGAGCGGCTGGTCAATGAGATGGGAAACGGCACTGCTGGCCATGTAGATGGTGGCATTGTTGGTTCCGTAGTTCTTGAACCAGTACTCCCGGCAGATGTTGTTGTAGAGACCTTCGACGGGTTTCACTGAACGGGTGTTGCCCACGATGTCCTTCACCGTGAGGTTCTTCTGGTCGAACTCCACCTCAAGGCGGAAGAAGCGGCCCGTCTCGGGATTACGCTTCATCGACTCGTAGAAATTGCCCTGGCTGTTGGCCTCGGGAGCCATGCCGATGGCCACGCTGCGGTCCATGACGTGATAGCGTATGAAGTCGGTGACCACACTTCTCATAGTGCTCACTACATCGGCCCTGATGTCCTTCTTCATTTCCTCGTCGGCATCAGCAGGATACCAGTTCTCTGCGATGCAGATGCTGTCGACGGTAGGATCGATATACTTCTTTTCATCGTACTGTCCTCTCTCCAGTTCCTGCCAGTTGGGCAGAAGCTTCTTTGCCTGCAGGTCTTCGATAGCCTGGGTCGAAGGAATGAATACGGTGTAGTTATAGTTGTCGAACAGGCGCATATTGTAATTATACTCACCTATTTTCAACGAGTTGTACTTGTTATTCAGCGTCATTGCGAGCAAGTCGCTGAAACCGTTGTTGAGCAGTTTCTTGAAGCCCGAGTACTCGTCGTGCTCCATCAGCGTCATATAGAGCGACTTCTTCGTGGAGAGAGGCATCTGCGAATCCAGCAGGTACGAGCGTCCGTTGACCTTCGTAAACGACTCTACGACTGGTTCTTTGCGGCCATACTCCATTTGCCAGCCACCCTGTATGTTCAGTCTTCCGTCGTCACCACGTGTGATGCGCAGCATTGTGCCGCCCTTGGTCTTGAACATGGTGTAGCCGGCGTCCACATAGTCGTCGAGGTTCTTCGTCTTGTCGGCCAGCACGATGATCAGCTGGTTCATCATATCCTCGACCATGGTATTAATGACATCGCTCGTCAGCTGGCCCTTCACCACGCTACCAGTCTTGACGATGTTACCGTTTTCGTCGACATTGGTATCGTAGCTGGCTGCCTGTACACGCTCTGACACTCCTTTCTTTCTGTCGTAGACAAACTCCACGACGTTGGGAGCCTCTGCACCGCTCTTCTTATCCACTTCTCCATAAGAGGCAGGATCCAGGTACATGAGCATGGCATTGTTGTTGGGCAGTATCAGTGCGTACTTCGAGTCCATGGAGAGCAGATAAGGCAGGAAGTTACGCTGGTCGATGACCCAGTAGATGACGTTCATCGTCGATTCGTGGGCCAGTGCGGGATAGGCCACCGACGAATACTCGGCAGGCGTGAATACTTTGTCCACCACATAGACCACACCGTTGCAGCCCATGTAGCACTGTACCACATTCTCCTTCTTGATGCCCAGCACCTCCTTGGCGTCGTTGAGCACGGTGTTGAACTTCGAAGGCACTGCAGCCGTGAATACATCGAGCATGTTCACGTTGATGAGCTTGCTCAGCGTGGCATCGGGAATAGAATCCATAAGATGATACTCGTCCTGTAGGTCCTTTCCCTGGTCGTTCCACCACTCCTCTACTGCCTCGTCCGTAGGAACAATCATGGCACCTGCGTCGTAGTGCAGGTCGTAGTCCATGGTGTTGTTGTAGGTGTACTGGTTCCACCCTGGGTCGAAGCGCAGCGTTGCGTGGGCATTCGTCTCGCCAGGCAGGCGGTCGAAATTCACGTTCTTGCTGAGCTGCGAGTCAGACGAGCGCGAGCTGAAATAGCGCAGGATGTAGACCGAGTCCTCGTTGTTATATATTCTATTGTACTCGCGCGTGCCCGTAGCATAGAAATAAGGAGCCGAGAAGCGGTCGATGAGCCGGGCCCACGTCTTGGTGCGTGGATCCTGATGGATGATTTCGGCCATGTTGGGGCTGCTCTCAATGACGTCGGCCACCTTCTGGATATATCCGTTCTTGCAGGTGATGTCACGTTCGATGACCTTCTTGCCGTTCACCCAGGCCTCGCTGGCCGAGGTGGCTTGGCCGTTGGTCAGGATGGTGAGGTCCTCGTCGGTAATCTTGTTGTACGACATGAAGGCCGGAAGGAAGTGGATCATCGGCGCACTCGTGGCATCCTTGAAAATGGGGATGCTCTTTCCACGCGACTTGAAATTCTCCCATACCTTGGTATCGGGCATTTCTGAAGGTTTCATGACGTAGACCGAGTCGTAGATGCTCGATGCTGTCTCGCGGCGCATGGCCTTGCCCTCCACAGGAGGCGTGCCAGATACGTTCGACATCAGCTCGATGAGGTAGGCATTGTTGATCATCGAGTTGTTCAGCAGCATGCGCTTTTGGGCGAGGGTCAGCTGTTCGTAGCTGGTCACACCCCAGTCGTTGCTTTTGAACCAGTTGGCATAGGCGTCGTCGTCGGCAGCGAAGAGCGTCTTCGATCCGGTGTGGCCCAGCACTTCCTTGAGGTCCAAATCGTCGATGAGGCGTAGCGTGGTGGTGTACTTGCCTTCATCCTGCAGCCGCTCGTAGATAGAGTTTCCCAGCCACGATGGCTGGCCGGTGAGCACATCGTCGTCCTTGCACGACTGTAGCATCGCCGTCCCTATCAGCAGGCCGCAGACAGCGAGTGCCACCCGTCGTCCATTGATCCAGATAGTTTTTCGTTCCATAGCATTTTGGTTGTTAGTTTATTGATTATAAATGATTGCTTGTATAGGGTGCCCCCTGGTGGGGGTCTTTGGTTTCTAAGTGATGGGGCCTATAAGGCCTATGGGGCTCATGGGGCTCATGGGGCTCATTGGGCCTATGGGGCTTATTGGGCCTATGAGGCTTGGTGTTTTGCCCTCCCGGCAGTTGCCGGCAATTCTTTTGTGTGGAAAAAAGAAAAATAAGGGGTCGGAGACGGGCTTTTCATCCCGTCCCCGATCCCTTTTCATTAGCGTGTGATCAGGTTTTTCTGATATGTCATGCCTGATGGTTTACTTCTGGATTTTCTTCACAATCACCTGACCGTTGTTCAGAGTCTGCTTCTGGATGAAGAAGCCCTTCTGTGCGTTGCCGGCCTTGCGTCCGTCGATGGTGAAGAGTTCGGTCATCACAACGGGAGCGTCGGTCACGTTCTCGATGCCGTCGCCGGTCTGCTCCTTCGAGCTGTTAGCACCGAAGAAGGTCAGCTTCCAGCTATCCATGATTACCCAACCGTTTTCGCTGTTAGCGGGCTTGGTGATACCTACGCGCAGCTTGCCATCGGTCACCTTCACCGTAATCTTGTTCACATAGAACTCCTTGTACGAAGCGAAGGAAATCATGTTGTTGGGGAAGTAGTAGGTCGTACCATCGGCCTCCTTCGTGGCCTCACCGTCAGCCAAGCTGTAGTCCTGAGCACCTTCGAAGATGAACTTCAGAGGAGCCGAAGCCTTGGTCTCGCCCTCGATGCCAGGAACTGCATAGAGGAACGACTCGTTCTGGCCACCGGCCTGCCACTGGGCATAATCCTCGTCGATACCACCGAAGCGGCCGAAAGCGCTCACCTGAACCTCGTATGTACCATTGGGCAGACCCTCAATGTCCTGATAGATGTCAAAGGTCTTGTTGAAGAACTCGAGAGCCTCAGCACTTCTCTGAGTTTCGTCGTTACCGAAGTTGTAACCCTCGGTTCCTTCCCACCATGCGATAGAGTTAGCACCCTCGAAGTCGACGAACTCGTTGGTCAGGATAGCACCCGACATGTCAACGGGAGCAGCATCGGTAGCATTCTCGGCGTTGTCGGGCATACCCATGCGCTGCATCACATCCTTAATCTGCTTCTTCAGAGCGGGAACGTCGCTGTCGTTATACTGCCAAGTAGCAATGCCCGAGGTGAGATTATCCCACAGATTAGCAGCCTCATTAGCAGCAGCAGAGTTCACACCACCATTAGTAACAGCAGGATAGAACTGAGTCTCGATGAGCTTGTTCAGGTCGGCGAACAGCTCGATAGAGGCAGCCACCTTATCCTTCACGGCGAAGATAGCCTTCAAGGCGTCGAACATAGCCTCGCCATCGGTACCGCCAATCTGGGCAGCAGCATCGTTCTTGGCCTGCTCGGCCTCAGCCTTCACGTCCTTACCCATGGGCTGGGTGAGGTCGAGCTCCTGGACAGCCGTAGCCAGGATCGGGCTGATGGTAGCAGCGTCATAACCCATGTAGGTCAGCTTGAAGTTGTCCCAGCAAATCCAGTCAGAACCGCCGAGCACACCGCCGACACCCACGCGCATGGTCTCGCCATCGTTGGCAACAAGACCGTAGGCCGTGTTCTTATACATGTCAGCAGCGAAGCAGGCTGCAGCACTGGTCATATCGTTGGGAGAGTACATGCCGGCACCGGCGATGTAGTACATACCCGAAACGCTTGCAAGCTCAGAGCTTTCCTCGACCCACTCGTCGTAGACGCTGTGCAGCTTGGTCTTGTTCACGCTCAGCGTGGTGCCGAGGTAGACACCAGCGTCGCACTTCTGCTCGCCATTCAGATAGCTGGTGTAGGCAGCGTCGCCGGTGCTGTCGTCACGACCGGTACGGAAGAAGCCGTTCAGCTCGAGTTTGTAGACACCCACCTTCGGGCTCTCTACATCCTGATACAGATCGAAGGTAGCACCGTAGGCCTCGGCAATGTTCTCGCGGAAGTTGCAACCGCCAGTACCGATGGTCCAGTGCTCATTGCCCTTGTTGAAGTCAGCGTTGACCAGATAAGCAGCGGTCACGTCGTCACCAGGCTTCACGTCATTCTTAGCATCCTCGTAAGCCTTTGTAATCATAGCACGGAGTTTCTCGGTCTCAGCCTTCACCTCGGCGGTGCTCAATGCACGGGCACCAAGAATACCCTCAGACTCGGTGAGATAGTCTGACAGATCCATCACGAAGTCGTCCTGCAGGTCAAGGATAGCCTTGTTGGCCTCCTCAATAGCAGCCATATAGTCGAGCCATGCAGCAATGTTCTCCTGCACATCCTTGTACTGCTGGCATTCTTTCACCTCGGCCACAGCGGCAATAGCCGAAGCCTTGTCGGTAGCACTCTGTGCCTTGCTGGCCACGAAGTCCTTGTAAGCCTGGAGCACTGAAGTGGTCACCACAGCGTTCTCGCTAACTGTAGGAGCGCTCAGCTCCACCCATTTCTGGAAGGAAGCAGCAGTGTTGCCGAAGTAAGTCAGACGGAACTCGTCGAAGGGGAACCAGTCACCGGCAAGGTTTGCACCATCCTCCTTCACACCAATCGTAGCCCCACCGTTCTTCACCTCGAAGAACAGGGTATTCAGATACCATCCCTGGTTGAAGTAAACGCGTGCGCAGCTGGGATCGTTGGGGATATAGAAGCCGTTGGAAGTGCTCTCACCAGCGTTGACGCCCCACTCGGTGGCACCACCAAGCGAAGTCTTGTTCTGAGCCTCGAACGGGTTGGCAATGTCGGTAGTCAGCTCATCGCCGTCGGCAGTGGCATAGAGCTTAGCACGGTAGTTCTCATGGTTCACATAGTTCTCGTAGGCAGGATCAGGGTTACCCGAACGATAGAATCCGTACATGGTCAGGCGATAGACACCGGCAGGCATGCCGCTCAGGTCCTGATACATGTTGACGTTGTTACCCTGATAGAACTCGGCCACGTTGGCGGGACCATGGGCACCAGAACCCGTCATGTTGGGGCTGCTGCCGTTCCATCCTGCACTGCTGGCGTTGTCGAAGTCAGGATTATTGATCAGCGATGTAGCGTCAGAGGGACTCTCGGCAGTACCGTTACCGATGCCACCGGCCATAGCCTGCTGCAGCGCCTCGATGGCTGCCTGCATCTGCTCAACGGTCGAAGCCTCGTTGTTGTAGATGTTAACAGCAGCAGAAACGTCGATACCGGCCTCCTCAGCCCTATTGATCACAACCTTCAGTTCCTGCGATTTTTCGTAGATTGCTTGGGCAGTGAAGTATTCGTTCCACACGTTGAAATCCTCGGGCACGTTGAAGAACTGCCAGTCGAGATGATGGCCGTCTCCCTCCTCAAGGAACGGTGACAGGGGCATGGCCGTTGTACTTGCTCCGCGTCCATGGTCATCACCCTGTTCGGTGACAGCTTCGTCGCGACCTACATAGCCGGGATTGGTTGACGGTTTGAGTTCGGGGTTGGCCTCAGAAGCCTGCAGACGATAGGTATTGTTGCCCATGTCAATAACCTGCCAGAAATAGTTGGCCTGAGAACCACGGTCGGTAAAGATGGCCGTGGGGCTGTCAAAGAACGAGAGATTCCAGTTGTTGGTGTAGATGTTGTAGTCGTTGAAGAGCAACTGTGCATCGGCCAGCGTCTTTCCCTCGGGCAGGGTGAAGCGAATAGCCAAAGGCGTGTCGTCGACAGCAGCCTGAGTGGCCCAGTTACAACCCTGATAATAGAACTTGTCGGCCCCAACATTGTAGAGCACGTACATCTTGCCTACCTCAAATTTCTGGGGCGTACGGTCGATGTTATCAACCGAAACACCAGCGTCACCAAACACGGGCAGCACATCGGGAGCCTCGGGCGCGGTACGCTCGATGAGGTCAGCAGCATTTGCACCGAGGCCCACGAGCCAGAGTGCACTCAAAACGAGTAGTCTTGAAATTTTCATAAGCTGTTTAAATAAGTTAGTAAATAAGGATAATAAAAAAATATAATTTTGTATCTTTAGTTGGCGTCTTTTTGGCTTTTCGCATTAATCTTCTTTAAGAAGACTCTTTATCTCTTCGACCGAGAAACCGGTCATGGTCACCATTTCATCAATACTCTTGCCTGCCTTCTTCATGTGGCAGACAATCCTTGCTGCCGCTTTCTTCTCGCCTTCTGCGAGTCCCTCTGCACGTCCCTCTGCACGTCCTTCTTCACGTCCCTTTTCTTTTTCTCCTTCCAATATATAAAGATGGTCACGATATTCGCGAAGGGCTGCATCATAATACAGACGCTCCTCGCGGGTAAGAGCTCTTAGCTCAGAAATCTCTTCCAACTTCTTGAACACTGCATTTTGTGCAGACCAAGGCAATCTTGTCAATGTCTCCATATGCTTTAATACATAAATCCAACGGTCAAAATCAGTATTACAGTCATCAACTTCACTCGAGAACAGCGGCAGCTGAAGGTAAATGAAATGCAACTTGTCGCAAAACACTTGATGGTGTTTCTTATCAAGGAGCATTACGTCGGTACGGAAATCTTCAGAGAACGTATCTTTATGATCATTGATAAAGGAAACAAGATAAACCGCATTTACATTGTATTGCCACTTGTTACCGCGTTCACCCTGTCTGACAATAGCCTCTGCTGCGTAGAAAAGTGTGCGCTCCTTGAAGTTCCTCTCCAACTTGTTCTGCATCTCCACAATAATATGGTCGCCACTGGAAGTCTGACAGTAAATATCATAAATGATAGTTCGGCCATCTTGAAACACAGAAGGACGCTCTTTATCCAAGAACGTAACCTCAGTGACAACCTGCTCACCTGATAGCAGGTTGTTGAGAAAGTCTATCAGCAGGGGCTTTGAAAACTCCTGACCAAATATTCTCTTAAATCCAATGTCTGTGAAAGGGTTAATAAACCTTCCCATAGCAATCGATAGTTAGTTCCACGGGCAATATTGTAGTGCCATCTACGGTGTCTTCTGAAAAGAACACGCCAAATCGGTTGCAAATATAGTCAAATTTTTAATAACTTGTATCATTTTTCCAGGTTTTTTTCGTTTGGAAGCCTAAAAAGTGTGGTTACGACACCGCAAAATGATGTTTTGAACAGCATTTGTAGCCATTATTTACACTGTTTATGAAAAAAAAAAGTAACTTTGCACCCACTTACCAATAATAATTTATGAGTCCTATCACCCATATTAATGAGCAAACAGCCCCTGTATGCCCGTCAAACAGCCCCTGTTTCATCATCAAACAGCCCCTGTTTGCCCATCAAACAGCCCCTGTTTGACCACCTGACAGGGGCTGTTAGCATAACGGGCGATAAGTCCTTAGGTCTCAACCATTAACAAGTATACGATATGAATGAATGGATTACTATAGTAAATGATGTGATATGGAGCTATGTGCTCATCGCAGCACTGGTGGGATGTGGCCTGTGGTTCACGTGGCGTACCCGCTTTGTGCAGTTCCGTATGGTGGGCGAGATGATTCGACTGCTCACGGAGTCGGCTGTGAGCACGGTGGAAGAGCAGGTGAAAGCGGAGGGTGGAAAGAAGAGACGCCACATCTCTTCGTTTCAGGCGTTCGCCGTGAGTGTAGCCACCCGTGTGGGAACGGGCAATCTGGCGGGCGTGGCTACCGCAATTGCCATCGGTGGCCCCGGTGCCGTGTTCTGGATGTGGATCATCGCCCTCGTTGGTTCTGCTACGGCCTTTGTCGAGTCGACGCTGGCACAGCTGTATAAACAGAAGCACAAGGACTCGTTCATCGGTGGCCCTGCCTACTATATCCAGCGGGGACTGCACAAGCGGTGGATGGCCGTCCTCTTTGCCGTGCTCATCACCCTGCAGTTCGGCCTGTCGAACAACTCCATCCAGTCCAACACCATCTGCGGTGCCATGCAGGAGGCTTTCGGCTGGTCGCCCGTCTGGGTGGGCGGCTTGCTGGCGGCTATGGCCCTGTTCATCGTCTTTGGCGGCATACAGCGCATCGCCCACGTCAGTGCTGTGCTGGTGCCTGTAATGGCAGTAGGCTATCTGGTGCTCGCCCTCGTGGTTGTCGTGATGAACATCGACTTGATTCCGCATGTGCTGAAGGTCATCGTGCTCGATGCCTTCGGGGTTACGCAGATTGCTGGCGGAGGCATTGGCGCGGCAATGATGAACGGCATCAAGCGCGGACTCTTCTCGAATGAGGCAGGCGAGGGCAGCGCACCCAACGTGGCTGCTACGGCCACGACGTCGCATCCCGTGAAACAGGGTCTTATCCAGGCACTGGGTGTCTTTACCGACACGCTGCTGGTGTGCTCGTGTACCGCCTTTATTATTCTTATCAGTGGGCTTTATCAGGTGCCCGAACTCAACGGCATCGCCCTCACGCAGTCGGCCCTACAGTCAGAGGTGGTCAGCATCGGACCTATGTTCATCGCCGTCGCTATCTTCCTCTTCGCTTTCTCCAGCATCATCGGCAACTACTACTACGGCGAGGCAAACATCCGCTTCATCACGCCCAGCACCACGGTGATGACCATTTATCGCATCTGCTCAGCAGGCCTGATGGTCATCTTCGGTGCCCTGGCCAGCTTTGAACTGGTATGGAACATTGTCGACTTCTTCATGGCCTTCCTCACTGCCTGCAACCTCGTTGCCATCGTCCTGCTGGGACGCTACGCCTTCCGACTGCTTGACGACTACCGCCAGCAGAAGCGACAGGGCGTAAAAGACCCCGTCTTCCATCGCAGTCAGTTGCCTGAGATAGAACACGAGATAGAGTGTTGGGAATAATCCCCGTCCCGTTTTAACTCGTCCACTTGGAACAGTCGATAGTCCACTACTATCAACGAACGAGCCGTATGGCACTATAGGAGTTCACCACGCTGAAGACCAGCGTGGTGAAAGAGTTGTTACTTGGAAAAAGAGCCACAGCTAAAATGCAGAAGGAAAAAAAACTATCAAAGTCACTATGAAATTTTGCAGAAATCATAACTTTTTCATATCTTTGTGGCCAAAATGAATAAAATGCTATTATGACAAAATATAAAGATTTGAATTTTAAGATTCCTGAGGAATCAAAAGACTATAGCGAAGCTTCTGATTTTGTAATAAAAACAATCGAAGACATATTGGCAAGGTCTATTAAGAATGGTGATAACAGGATAGTTATAAACACCAATCTTAGGAATGGCTTGCCAATGGAAAATATAAATAAAATTGCAGGTCCATTTGTGGAGGCATGGGCTGGTGAGCTTTTTGAAAGCATTGCACAAAATGATCAAAATGAATGGAACTTGGTTCATTCAGAAACATGCCCGCGTCTTGGTATGGCCGACCTCATTCTGCAGTTCAAGAAGAAAACGACCTTTGGTTCAGTTGTAACTGCCAATGTTGATTCTAAGGCTACGGCCGAAGATTGGTTGGTTCTTGCAAATCAAAATGGTTGGATAAAATGATAGACATAATATTAGGCGATTGCATAGAGAAGCTTAAGTCCGTTCAAGACGACAGCATAGACTTGATTATTGCAGATCCCCCCTATAATGTAGGTAAAGATTATGGCAATGGCAGTGATAGGCAAGAATTTGATGAATACATCAGTTTCACAAAGGCTTGGCTGAATGAATGCCATCGTGTGCTAAAGTCAAGTGGAACAATCTATGTCTTTGTCGGCTTTAGATATATATCGTATCTGTTTCAAATGCTTGAAAGAGATTTGAAGATGAATTTTGTCAATTGGATTAGTTGGCATTATACACAAGGTGTTGGCAAAACCAAGGGCTTTTCACCAAGACATGATGATATTCTGATGTTTACTAAGTCATCAAATTATAAGTTTAATTTAGACGATATCAGAATACCACAAAAGTATTATAGGAAAATAAATAATATGCGTGGTGCAAACCCGGGTGATGTTTGGGAGATTTCCCATATTCACTATTGCCAGAAAAACAGACAAGAGCATCCAACACAAAAACCAGAGGCACTGATTGAAAGAATGGTTTTAGCCTCAAGTGATGAAAACGACATAGTGCTGGATCCTTTTGCTGGAAGCGGTACAACACTCAGAGTCTGTCAGCAACTCAACAGAAATGTTATTGGAATAGAATTGAATAGTTCTTATGTAGAACAAATTCATGTTCGTTTAAAACAGAGATTTGAGGGCTTTGACAGCATAGACGAAAGAATGTTAAGAGTACCTAATGATTTGAATGATGTCATAGTTAGGAAAGAGTATATCGAAAATCATGTTAAATGGTTTTTGAAGAATCATCCTGATAGAATAGAATCTTTTATGCAGGATGTGAGAGAGAAATATAGAGCCAAAAGCGTGGTTTCGTATGATTTATTTGAAGCTATCCCAACGGTATAGTCATTTCCATTGATAACACTATTACAGCGATGATGAAGGAAATCAAGTTTCTCGACCTGCAGAAAGTGACGGCTGCGCATGCCGCTGAGATTCATGAGGCAGTAGGCCGCATCGTTGACAGCGGATGGTATCTGCTGGGCAATGAGTGCCGTCGGTTTGAGGCCGACTATGCTCAGTACATCGGTTCGCGCCATTGTGTGGGCGTGGCCAACGGTCTTGATGCCCTCACGCTCATCTATCGCGCCTACATCGAGTTAGGACTCATGCAGCAGGGCGATGAGGTCATCGTGCCGGCCAACACCTATATCGCCTCTATCCTGGCCATCACCGAGAACCGGCTGACCCCCGTGCTGGTAGAGCCCGATATCGAGACGCTGGAGATCGACGACCGACTCATCGAGCAGCACATCACTCCTCGCACGCGTTCCATCATGATTGTACACCTCTATGGTCGTTGTGCCTATACCCACCGCATAGGCGAGATTTGCACGCAGCACGGGCTGCTGCTCGTCGAGGACAACGCACAGGCCCACGGCTGCCGTTTTGGCCAGCAACGCACAGGCTCACTGGGCCATGCTGCCGGCCATAGCTTCTATCCAGGCAAGAATCTGGGTGCACTGGGCGACGCAGGGGCAGTAACCACCGACGACGACCAGCTGGCCAAGTGCATAAGGATGCTGGCCAACTACGGAGCGGAACGTAAATACGTGTTCCGCTATCAAGGGCGCAATAGCCGGCTCGACGAGATTCAGGCTGCTGTGCTCAGCGCAAAGCTCGCCTGGCTCGATGACGACAACGCGCAGCGTCGCAACATTGCACATTATTATTATGGCCACATCAGCAACCCGCTGGTGCGTCTGCCTCGGCTGTCGCCCGACGACCAACATGTCTACCACCTCTTCCCCGTCTTCTGCAAGCAGCGCGACGAGCTGCAGGCGTGGCTCCGTCAGAATGGCGTTGAGACGCTTATCCACTACCCCATCCCTCCCCACCGTCAGGCCTGCTACAGCCACTGGCCATCGGTGTCGCTGCCCGTCACGGAGCAGCTACATCGCGAAGAGCTGAGTCTGCCCATGAGTCCCGTGCTCACCCTCGAAGAGGCCGAACACGTGGCCAATCTGATTAATCAATTCGAACAACAATAACACTAAAGAACACATGAAACGATTACTGACCTTTTTCGCCTTACTGACACTGACCACCCTCAGCGCAACGGCCCAGCAGAAGCTCTGGTACGACAAGGCCGCCACCCATTGGCTTGAAGCACTACCCATCGGCAACTCACACATGGGTGCGATGGTCTACGGAGGTGCTGACACCGAGGAGATCCAACTGAACGAAGAGACCTTCTGGAGCGGATCGCCCTACAACAACAACAGCAACGAGTCGCTGGCCCATCTCAAAGAGGTGCGCAACCTTATCTATGCCGGAAAAGAGGGTGAGGCCCACGCGCTGATCGACAAATACTTCTTCAAGGAACCCTTCGGCATGCGTTTCCTCACGTTGGGAAGCCTCTTCGTGAAGTTCTGGAACCAACAGAATCCGCAACAGTATTATCGCGACCTCGATCTTGAGACGGCCACAGCCAACGTGAGTTACCGCGTGGGCAACGCCTCCATCAAGCGCACCACCTTTGCCTCGATGGCCGACGGGCTGGTGGTGATGCACATCGAGAGCGACCAAAAGGGCGCTCTCAACTTCGCCCTCTCGCACGAATGTCAGCTGCCCACTGAGCGTTCCATCAAAGGCGGCGACCTCGTAGCTGTCATCAGCAACGTCGACCAAGAGGGCGTCAAAGGCATGCTGAAAGCTGAGTGCCGCATACATGTTGAGAGCGACGGCACCACCCTGCAGCAGGGCACCGAGGGCATCGTGGTGCGCGGAGCCACCAAGGCCACGCTCTACATCGTAGCCGCCACCAACTACGTGAGCTACAACGACATCTCGGGAAACCCTACCGAGAAGAACCGGCAGACGCTCACTGCCGCCTACAACTATGACTACGAACAGCTGCTCAGCCGCCACAAGGAGAGCTACCAGAAGCAGTTCGACCGCGTATGCCTGAGATTGCCGCGCACGAAAGAGTCTGACATGCCCACCGACCGTCGACTGCAGGCCTTCGGCAACATGACCGACGACATAGCGAGAGGCAGAACGAGGACAGGCTCTGCACTCGATCTGGACCTCGTAGCCCTGATGTTCCAGTATGGTCGCTACCTGCTCATCAGCTCCTCACAGCCCGGGGGACAGCCCGCCAACCTGCAAGGCGTGTGGAACGACAAGATGAACGCACCCTGGGACTCGAAGTACACCATCAACATCAACACCGAGATGAACTACTGGCCCGCACTCGTGGGTAACCTTGCCGAGACCCAGCTGCCGCTCTTCGAGATGCTACGCGACCTCAGCAAGACTGGTGCCGAGACCGCCCGCACCATGTACGGATGCAACGGATGGGTGGCTCACCACAACACCGACCTGTGGCGCGTCAGCGGACCTATCGACGGCACCACCTGGGGCATGTTCCCCACGGGCGGTGCCTGGCTCACTACCCATATCTGGCAGCACTACCTCTTCACGGGCGACAAACAGCTGCTCCGACAGTACTACGACGTGATGAAGGGGGCAGCCGTCTTCCTGCTCGACTATATGCAACATTATCCTGCCGACGGCGAGGTGAAGCAAGCTGCCGGATGGCTCATGACCGTACCCACGGTGTCGCCCGAGCATGGTCCTGTCGGTAAGACAACAACCGTCACAGCAGGCTCGACGATGGACAACCAGATTGTCTTCGACGTGCTCTCGCAGACGCTGGCTTCTATGCGAGTGCTGGGAATCAAGGACCGCCCGCTCCAGCAAAGGCTCGAGAAAGCCCTCACACAGCTGCCTCCAATGCAGATAGGACGTCACGGACAGCTGCAGGAGTGGCTCATCGACGGCGATAACCCGAAGGACGAGCACCGACACATATCCCACCTCTACGGACTCTATCCCTCGAACCAGATATCGCCCTTCACCCATCCCGACCTCTTTGCTGCCGCTGCCAACACCCTACGCCAGCGCGGCGATATGGCCACAGGATGGAGCCTCGGATGGAAAATCAATTTCTGGGCACGAATGCTCGACGGCGACCATGCGTTCACCATCATACGCAACATGCTCCACCTGCTGCCGAGCGACGGCTTCACAAGGTTCTATCCCGAAGGACGCACCTATCCCAACCTCTTCGATGCCCACCCGCCTTTCCAGATCGACGGCAACTTCGGCTGCGCTGCAGGCATAGCCGAGATGCTCGTGCAGAGCCACGACGGCGCACTCCACCTGCTGCCCGCACTGCCAAAGGCGTGGACTGAGGGTGAGGTGAGCGGACTGCGTACACGCGGAGGATTCATTGTCGACATCAGCTGGGCGGACAGCCAACTGCAGCATGCCACCATCCACGCTACCATCGGTGGCAAACTGCGCCTGCGCTCCTACCTGCCACTCAAGAGCAAGGGGCTGAGGCAGGCCAAGGGTGCATGCCCCAACCCGCTGATGATGCCGGCCACCGTGCGCCAGCCCCTGCGCTCGCCTGAGCTGAAGAACTTTGAGCCCGCTCCCGTCCCCCGGGTCTACGAATATGACATCACCATGCGGTCTGGCACTACCATTCAGGTCACTGCCGGGCAGTAGCCAGCCTTATATGCCCCATTAGCCCCATTAGCCTCATTAGCCCCATTAACCCTATAAAACCCCAAAACAACATGGAAACAACACTCGTATTACTGAAACCCAGTTGCGTTCAGCGCCAACTCATTGGCGAAGTAGTTAACCGTTTCGAGCGTCGCGGACTCCGCATCTCAGGCATGAAGATGATGCAGCTCAGCGACCAGATCCTCCGCGAGCACTATGCCCACCTGGCCGACAAGCCCTTCTTCCCCTCGCTTGCCGCCTCCATGCAGGCCTCGCCTGTCGTCGCACTCGCCATCAGCGGCGTCGATGCAGTCAGAGTGGTACGCGTAATGGCAGGCGTCACCAACGGGCGCGATGCCGCTCCCGGTACCATACGTGGCGACTACTCCATGAGCAATCAGCAGAACATCGTACATGCCTCAGACTCCGTAGAGAACGCTGCCATCGAGCTGCGACGTTTCTTCAAGGAAGACGAGGTGTTCGACTATCAGAGCGGCGCCTTCGCCTACATCTACGGCGACGGAGAATGCAAATAGTTTCTGTTACACAATGAAACAGCCCCTGTTCCGTATTTGGACAGGGGCTGTTTCGGTATATTCTATTTTACCAACACCTTATGACCGTTACCAATGTACAGTCCGCGTGTAGGTGAATGTACGGGGCGGCCAGTGAGATCGTAATACCCAGGACTCGATGACTGACGATTTGCTGACTCATCGCCCATGACGACGCTGTGACCTTCTTCCATGTCATGAATACCTGAAGCTATGTTGTCGCCCAGACGATAGAGCTTCACTCCGTGACTGGGTATGCTGGCGCTGAGTGTGCCCGTGGCGGTGCCCTCGCTCTGCTTGGCCCAGATGTCGTAGACGGGAACGTTCTCGTCGGCGGCATAGCCTATCTGGGTGAGGTCAAAGTCGAAGGACGTGTTCTTCGTCACATAGAAGAAGAACTCCATGGTGGTGCCGCTTGAGGACGAGTTGTCGGTATCGCAGCTGGAGTCGTAGCCGCAGAGGGCGCGGAAGGTCTTGAACGAGTGGCCTTCGGGCAGGTCGTAGATGAGCGTGCACTGGGCGTTGAGACCGAGCCCGGTGTCGTACGACTGTCCCTCCACCTTCAATCCTCCTCCTTCAACGTTTTTGTTTACATGCAGCGAGCCCCATTCCGAGCTGTAAGCAGTCTGCTGGAGGGTGGTGAGCGACGTTTCGTTGCCCTCGGCATCGATAAGCACGGGGTTGATGAGGTCGGCACGGTCGTAGGCAAAGCCGTCGCCGTAGTTGCTCACGAAAATCTTCAGCTGCTCGGCGCCCGTCACGTCGCACTCCATCTCTTTGCTCTTCGTGCCGGTACGGCTGATGAGTCCCGAGCGGGCGGCATAGTCGTCCTGCTCGTTAGAGAGCGGGTTCTGGTCGAACACCATGAAGCGTATCGAGGTCGTGGCACCCGTCTGGTTGATGCCCGAGTCGTCGGCAGCGGCCATCGCCTTGAAGCGCACCACGTCCATATCGTCGGGAATCTGGAAGAAGATGGCGGCGTTGGCATCGGTAGAGAAGCCACGGTCGTAGCTCACGCCCATGACCTTCATCTTGCCGCCGTTGTCTACGTTCTTGTTCTCATAGACGCGGTTGAAGTAGCTGGCCGTGTACTGGCGGGTCTTGTAAGTGCCAGTCAGCTCCACCTCTGTGCCGTCGCTCAGTACGAGCGTGGGGTTGATCCAGTCGCCGTGGTCGTAGTTGTAGTTGTCACCGCCATCGTCGACCACGAGCACCAGCGTCTTCTTTCCTGCGGGCCACTCTATATCCACGTCGACAGCGTGGCCGTCGGTGGTATAGGCCACCACCTCCGACTTATACAGCGCCTTGCTGCCCACGATCCAGCGGGTATTGTCGCGCTGGAAGAGAGCCAGGTAGCGGTTGCCCGTGGCGGGGTCTTCGCTCGTCCAGGCCACGCGTCCGTTGTCTTCGTCGTTCATCACCTGATGGGCATCCACGCCGTATTTGTGCATCTGGTGGTACTCCTCGTTGTTGAGGAGTGAGAGCGTGAAGTCGTCGTTGCGCGTCATCTCGCCTCCGAAGAACAGGGGTGAGTGGCAGATGCCCCAAAGGGTCATCATCGTCAGCTGCTCGTTCTGCGACAGGTTCGTCCAGCGGCCTGCGTCGGCAGCTGTATATCCTTGGTCGCCAATGGTCATGGCTATCTGTCCCAGAGGCAGCATGTCGCAATCGGCGTAGTTGCCCGGTCGGGTCACCGTCTCCCAGGCATGAGCCTCGTTGAACACGGCATCGACGGCACTCCAGTTGTCCCAGAGGTCGTCCATCATGCGCCACATGTTGGCATTATCCAAGCACTCCTCAGCATACTGATACTGCGTCTTGCCGGGACTCAACGACAGCACCATGGGGCGTCCCGTCTGGTCGATGGCACGGCGTATCATGTGAATCTCGTCGGTATAGAACGGACGCGAGAGGTCGTCGACCTTCAGGAAATCCACGCCCCACTCGGCATAGAGGTCCATGATGCTGTTGTAGTAGAGCTGACCGGCGTCGTTGTTCTTGACCAGCAGGTTGTCCTTCAGCCATGTGCAGGGCGAGGTGGTGCCGTTGTACACCTCCGACCACGCCGTCGACTCGCTGCCCTTCAGCTTGTAGCTGCTGCCCACGACCGACTTCGGCACGCCGCGCATGATGTGGATGCCCAGCTTCAGTCCCATTGCGTGCAGCTTGTCGGCAATGGCCTTGAAGCCTATGTTCTTGCCGTCCTGCATACAGGATGGGAAGCGGGTGGGCGAGGGCAGGTAGCGTCCGTACTCGTCGAGCACATAGTCCTGGTCGCCCCGCTGGTTGTAGTTGCCGCCGCCCAGCGACGGGTGGTTGCAGTACCAGCGTATGTCGATGACCACATACTCCCATCCGTGGCGCACGAGGTCGTTGTCTACGAGGTACTGCGCGTTCTGCATCACTTCTTTCTCCGTGACGCTCGAGTAGTAGCAGTCCCATGAGTTCCAGCCCATTGGCGGTGTCATCGCCCAGGTGCGGAAGGTTGCCGTTGCGTCTTGAGCCATAACATGGCAGGGCATCGTCAAGGCAACGTAAGCTGACAATAATAGTTTCTTCATCATATAATATTGATTTAACTTCTCCATTTACTATTGATTTAATTCAAGTTTCGTAAGTTTTGCGTTCACCAATGGAGCCTGTTTCATGATACAAACTCGTCGACTTTGTTAGACAAACTCGTCGACTTTGTTAGACAAACTCGTCGACTTTGTTAGACAAACTCGTTAAGTTATTCAAGTTTTGCAAGTTCTGTTTGCCTTTCAGGCCGCATACGTACGTTGCTTTCATAGCTTGCGAAACTTGAATTGATTTAACTCTCCCACCCTGCAAAAGATGCGCCAACGAACATACGAAAGGCCATTCAACGTTGTATAAAACAGGTGGTTTCGCGGTACGAAACGAACGGGATGGGTGTGAAACTTTAGTTTGACAATGATCGTGTTTATTTGTATAGATAGCGCTTGATGCTCCTTTTGGGCGTTTTCTCAAACTCTTTTTCCTGAATGTGTATGGCATGGATTTGCTCGTAGGCAGGGAGTAGCTCGTTGAGGTCTTTGCGGTTGAGCTGCATGATGTTTCTGATGTTCTCGTCGGTGAGCCGTAGCTGTCGGGCCTCGTCGTAGTCGGGGTGTATGAGTGCCTCGAGGTGGTTGTCGCGCTGCACGATGATGCTCTCGCTGACCATGAGCATGGAGTTGAGCTTGTCTTCTATCTCCTCGGGGTAGATGTTCTGTCCGTTGGGCCCGAGGATCATGTTCTTCTTGCGTCCTTTGATGAAGAGGTTGCCCTTGGCATCGAGTATGCCGAGGTCGCCGGTGTGGTACCAGTGGTCGGCATCGAGGGCTTCGGCCGTGGCCTCGGGGTTCTTGTAATAGCCGAGCATGACGTTCTTCCCTCGGGTAAGTATCTCGCCGGGCTTGTGTTGGGGGTCGTCGCTATCGATCCTGACCTCCATGTTGATGACGGCTTTTCCGCAGGAGTCAGGCACAAAGATCTTCCAGTCGGAGAAGGTGATGATGGGTGCACACTCGGTGGCTCCATAGCCTACGGTGATGGGGAAGCCGAAGCTGCGGAGGAAGGCTTCGACCTCCTGGTTGAGGGCAGCACCTCCTACGATACACTCATACATATTGCCTCCGAAGGCCTTGATAACCTGCTTTCGGACGAGTCGCCTGACGACGTAGCCTATCACGGGCCATTGCATGAGCTTGGCGGCCTTGCTGGTACGCACCTTCTTCATGATTTGCTTTCTGACAATCTTTTCTATAATAAGCGGAACGGCTACTACAATGCGAGGCCTCACCTCCTTGAAGGCGCGTGCGATGACCTGAGGCGTAGGCATCTGGGTGAGGAAAAAGATGTGGCAGCCATGCAGGAACTCGAAAAGGAACTCGAACATGAGTCCGTACATGTGGGCCATGGGGAGCATGGAGAGGACGTTGGAGCCAGATGGCATGCGATGTCCCAATGCTTTCTCTGCAAACTCGTTGTTGCTGTCGAAGGCGCGGTATGGCAGCATGACGCCCTTGGAGAAACCTGTTGTGCCGCTGGTATAGTTGATCATCATCAGGTCGTCGCCGGAAGACTCGGGTTGGAAGTTCAGCTGAGAGGGACTGACAAGAGAAGGAAGTGGGGAAACGGAGGGGGCAGACCCGCTTGCGAGGGAATAGTCGGCCATGTTGAGGATGGCTATGAGGCCGGGCATCTGCTGGGGGTCTATGCGCTTCAGTATCTGGTCGGAGACGAAGAAGAGACGCGCCTCGCTATGAGTAACGATATGATGGATCTGGTCGGAGAGGAAATCGGGCAGTATGGGCACGACGACAGCCCCATAGGTAACGGTAGCTATGAAGGCTATTCCCCAGCGGGAACTATTGCTGCCGCAAAGGGCAATCTTGTCGCCCCGCCGGATACCCACCTCTTTGAACATAGCGTGCAACTGCGTGATAAGTCCTGCTACATCGGCATAGCTGTAGGTCTCGGCATTGAAATTGGTCAGCGCCGGCTGATTCCAATAGGTCACGATGGACTCCTGTATTTTCTTTATCATCTTTCTGGTCTTAGGTTTATTGTTCAAGGTAGACTTCGAGGATTTTCCTGCGAATGATATTCTCATATTTTGCTTGAACGGCATCCTCTCGTGCCTTTCTGAGGCGCTGGTTGGCCTGGGTAAGGTCGTAGATGGTGCTGCGCCCTGCCTCGTACTTGTCTTTCTCGTAGGCACACGACAGCTGGCTGGCCTCTTCCGACTTCTTTGCCGAGGCGTATTTGCTCTGCGCATTGACGGCATTGTAGTAGGCCTGGTCCATCTCCTTGCGCAGCTGCTGGCGCGAGTCCTCGAGTGCCAGCTGGCTCTTGGTGTAGGCCATCTTTGCCTTGCGTATATTGTTGCGGGTAGAGAAGCGGTCGAAGACGGGAACTGTGAGGTGCAGTCCTACCACTTCGCTCTTGTTGTTCCACCACTGTGCACCAAATCCGTCGGGATGGGACTCATGGAAGAAGTTGAGATAGTAGGTGTTGAGCGAGGCACGGAAGTCGACCTTCGGATAGTAGCCCGCGCGTGCCGTTTCTATGTCGTAGCGGCTTTTCTCTACCAATGCCTTGCCTGCTACGATGGAAGGGAACTGCTCTATGGTGGAGGGTGGAAGGTTGAGGGTTGAAGGTGGAGGGTTGAAGGAGATGTCTGCGATGTCGAAGCCCTCGACAGTCTCGAGGTTGAGCAGCTGGGAGAGCGTGAGGAGTGCGATCTTGTATCGTCCTTGAGCCTCGGTAAGTTCGTATTCGTCGGCAGCGAGCTGTGCTTCTGCATCGGCCAGGTCGCTCTTCGGGTTCCTTCCGTCGTCGACCAGCGTCTTTGTCTTTTCACAGAGCTGTCGGCTGGTTTCGACCTGTGTCTGTGCCACCTCCATCATGCCCTTCTCGTAGAGCGCCTGGAGGTAGTAGGTGGCAATCTGGATGGTCAGCGTCTTACGGGCATAGAGGAGCGAAGCCGTAGCCTGCTGTACCGACCAATGGCCGGAAAGCTTCTGGTTCTTCCTCCGGAAGCCATCGAAGACAGGCATCTCCAGGTCAGCGGTAGCATTGGTATAGGAGAGGTCGGCATTATAAACCTGGTTTGAGGAGGCCATGGTGCCGGTAGAAGCAAATGCATTGCCGAAGCTGAAACGTTGGGCTGCAACCACGTTGACAGACGGGAGCCAGTCGTTCTCGGTGGTATTCAGCTGGTTCTTCTGCATTTCAATGTCAACGGCTTTCTGCTTGATGTCAATATTATTGTCGATGGCATACTGGATGCATTCATCGTAGGTCCATACATGCTGGGCTCTGGCAATTGATAATTGATAACTGACAATTGACAATTGACAAAGAATCATGAACAGCACTTTGATATTCCTGAGTTTCTTCATAATTACTATGTGGTAGCCAATTCTTAACTCTTAATTCTTCACTCTTCACTCTTCACTTCTGAATGCCTCTGATTAATTCGCCGGCCTTGACTCCGCTCTTCAGTTCAACATAGAGGCCATCGGAGATGCCGACGCTGACCTCACGGCGTTCAAACTGCTGATGCTCTTCGTTTTTGGGGTCGGAGGTAAGGACATAGACGTAGGTCTTGCCGTCGGCAAACTCAATGGCAGTCTCGTCGCAGGAAAGGACCTGCTCTGCCTTGGCAATTACAATGTTGGCATTGGCACTATAGCCTGAACGGATGTTGATGTCGCTGGGAATATGGGCCGAAGCTTTCAGTTCGAACATCATGGCACCATTCTGCAGTTCACCCTCGGGAGCAATATAGTCGAGGGTGGCAGGAATCTTCACATCCTGCATGGAGCCGAGGGTCAGCTCCAACTCCATGCCCTGCCTTAACTTCGACACCTCGGTCTCGTCGATATATCCCCGGAAGATGATGTCGCCCATATCGGCAATCTTGGCCACAGTAGTACCTTCGGTGAAAGCGCTGGTGCCCGATACCGACGAGCCTACCTTGACCGGCACGTTAAGCACCAGGCCGGAGATAGTGGACCGCAGGCTGGTGATGTTGACATTGCCCGAGCGGGTGGACTGTCCCTTCGTAATCACCTCTACCTGTGTCTGGGCAGCTGTCACGCTCTCCTTGGCCTCAGCCAGCTGAGCCTCCTTCATCTCATACTCTTCACGACTGACCACGCCTTTGTCGTAAAGCGCCTTGATACGGTCGAACTCCCGCTGCTGCTCTGCCGAAGCGATACGTGCCGACTCCACCTGGCTCTTGGCTTGGTTGAGCTGCGCCATGTCGGGGATAATCTTGATGGTGGCAATGATGTCACCTTGGTTGACATGTTTTCCCGGCTGCACCATCAGCTGACTGATGACACCAGTGGCCAACGGCTTCACCTCGACCTGGTTGCGAGCCTCGACGCTGCCCGTAGCCGTAGTTTTCTTCACGATGCCACGCTGCTGCGGCGTGATGAGTTCATAGACGATGGGAGCAGGCTGTGACTGCTTCCAGAGGAAATAGAACGTGTAAACGACGAAAAGCCCCACGAGGCTCCATCCTGCAATTTTGAATGCTTTTTTCATATTTATTGTTACTTTTTATGCGGTATTATATTTCTTAACTCATAACTCATAACTCTTAATTCTCCTACTCTTCTCGGAGAGCCTCGATAGCCTTGATGGCAAGTGCCCGTTTTGCAGGCAACCATCCAGCAAAGAGTCCACCCAAGACGAGGATGAACAATGCCGCAATAGCTGCTATGAAGGGGACATGGGGGTTAGAGAAAAAGCCTCCTTCGCCCAATGCTGCCGAGGTGGCCTTGTTGATGGCCGTCAGCACCCATAGTCCTGCCGTTATGCCCACAATGCCTGCTGCAAGTGTGAGCATCATGCTCTCGCATACAATCTGCTTGATGATGGTCATTGGCTCAGCTCCAAGGGCACGTCGCACGCCTATTTCCTGCGTACGTTCCTTAACGGTGACCATCATGATGTTGGAAATGCCTATAAGTCCGGCCAGAAGAGTTCCCAGTCCGACGAGCCAGACTAACGCGTTGATGCCACTGAGCATGACATCAAACTGATTGAGCTGCTGCTTTAGGTCGGTAGCTGAGAGGGCAATATCGTCGTCGGGATGGATCTGATGACGGCTACGGATAAGCCTTGCCACCTGTTCCGTGTATTCTCCCGAAGGGAACTTGTCGTCGAAGACAATAAAGAGACGGTCCGTCTTGCCCACCTGGTTATACACCTGTTGGGCAGTAGTGACTGGCAGGAACAGGCTCCTTGACTCGTGAGGACCCAGGTTGACCAAAGCGTTGGTTTTCTTGGTAATGCCTATAATCTGATAGGACACATCACCTACCCTCACCGAGCGGCCAACGGGAGACTGGTCGTTGGGGGACTGGGTAATAGTGGGGAACAGTTTCCGGGCGAGTTCCTCACCCATGACACACACCTTCCTGCGCTCGCTGATGTCAAAGCCGTTGATATAACGTCCGGAAATGATTTTCTGCGGAGCAAGCGAGCAGTAGGCAGCCGAGACACCGGCCACGGCAGCCTCGTCGTTGCCTTCCTCGGAGACAATGGTCTGTGATACACCCCTGTCGGGCACAAACTTCAGACAGATGGCATCTTTCAGAGCCCCTGGAATCTGGGTACGGATAGACGCGATGTCACCATCGTCCATGTTCCACTTCCTGTCGCGCTCCAATCCCATATAGGGTATGCTGGTGAGGTCGCATGCAAGTGCCATGCTGTTGGCGGGCATTTGTTCAAGCTGTCCGACAAGTCCTCCCTTAAAGCCCATGCCGGCTCCGATGAGAATCATCAACATGAACAATCCCCAGAAGACGCCGAAGGCAGTCATGAGGCTGCGCCACTTCTGCTTCTTGATGGTCTGTAAGACTTCCTGCCAAAAATCGCTGTCAAACATAATTATTCACTTTTCACTCTTCACTTTTCACTTTTAACTCGTCAGCGCTTCTACCAATTTGATGGTGGTAGCCCGCTTTGCCGGTACATAGCCAGCCACCAGTCCTGCCAGGATCATCACGAGGTTACAGATGATGACAGGGAGAAACTGAACGGTGGGATTCTGGAACATGGGGAAGACACTGCCCAAGGCACTGTCGAGCAGCTGTGTAAGGCCAATGCCGCACATCAGGCCCACATATCCAAACAGCATGGTAATGATGACCGACTCGAGCAACACCAAACGGATGATGCTGCTGTTGCTGGCTCCCATAGCCTTTCTTACTCCCAGCTCACGGGTACGCTCCTTCACCGTGATAAGCATGATGTTGGAGACACCCACGATGCCTGCCAGCAATGTGGCAATGCCGATGACCCATACGAAGGCTCCGATGGCGTTCAGCACGTTCTGCACCTGAATGGTGCTCTCGTAAGGGTTGTCGACCTGAATGGCCCTGAAGTCATCGGGGCTGCAGCCCTTGGCACGGGCAAAGACGGTACGCAACTTGCTGACCAATGCCACGTTTTCTTCAGCAGTCTCCATGTTGCCCACCTCAAGCCTTACGTCATCAATATTACCCTTGGGTCTATAGAGCGACAACATCGTAGATATCGGGGCATAGGCTCCTAACGAGTTGTCGTCGGTGAGCATTGACTTAGACACTCCTACCACCAGGAAGACCACTTCGCCCACGCTTACCTTCTGTCCGACAGGGTTGGCGTCGCCAAAAAGCTCTCTTCCAAGGCGCTGGGTCAGCACGCACACCTTCGACTGGCTGGTGATGTCAAGCAGGTTGATGTCGCGTCCACGGTCAATCTTGCTGTAAGTGACGGTGATAAATCCCGGCGTACAGCCCGTCATGGGAATCTGGGCATAGCGCGTGCCGTTGTTGACACGTAGCTGCTCGACTACCGAGGGGTAGACATGCTTGATTACCTGTGGATCGACGCTGTTGAGCAATGCGGTATCGGCCATGTTGAGGGTAACGCTACGCCCAGTCTGGTATCCGCCATAGGGTTGCGAGGTAAGTCCCGTAGATAGCAGCACCACCTGAGGACTGTCAAAATGGAATGTCCGCTCTATTCCCCTCTGGAATCCACCGGCAGCTCCCAACAGCACCACGAGAATGAACATGCCCCAGGCAATGGAAAAGCCGGTAAGGGCTATTCGCATCTTGTTGCTACGCATGGATAGCATCACCTCAGACATCAACTCTCTCATGCCCGTTCATCTTTAAATATAAGTCCATCCTTGAAGAATATCCGACGGTCAGTCTGGTCGGCTATCTCCTGCTCGTGGGTGACGATGACCACCGTCTGGCCCTGTTCGCGGTTCACGGCCCGTAGCATATCCATCACCTCCTGCGTCGTCTTTGAGTCCAAAGCTCCCGTAGGCTCGTCGGCCAGGATAATCTTGGGATGGGAGATGAGTGCACGGGCTATGGCCACACGCTGGCGCTGACCGCCCGACATCTGCATGGGGGTATGATTCCAGTGACCTGCCAGACCCACCTTCTCCAGATACTCCATAGCCAGCTCATTGCGTTCCTTCCTCCCCATTCCGCGATAGTAGAGCGGCAGGGCCACATTCTCCATCGCGTTCTTGAAGTTGATAAGGTTGAAGCTCTGGAAGATGAACCCGATATACTGGTTACGGAGTCGGGCCTGCTGCCGTTCGTCCTGTCCCTTGATAAGGTTCCCAGCCAGGCGGTACTCTCCTTCATCATAGTCGTCGAGTATACCCATGATGTTCAACAGGGTAGATTTCCCCGAACCAGAGGCGCCCATGATGCTCACGAGTTCACCCTCAGCAATGTGAAGGTCGACACCCTTGAGCACATGGAGCGGTGATTCTCCCTGATAGGTCTTATGAATGCCTTTTAAGTCCAACATCCTTTCTTACTTTTTTACTTTTTCATCAATCCATCCCACATACTCCGTCACATGCTGTTTTTCCAGCATAGACATGTGGTGGGCTGCCACGTCGTAGACCTCCATCTGCGGATAGTACTTCGTCCAGAAAGCCCTGTTGTCCATGCCTCGTTCAGCCGTGACTTGGTGCCAAGCCTCCTTGAACTTTGGAGCGGCTGCATAGATCTCGGTCATGGCCTGATCGTCGGGTTCGGTCTCAGTGGCACGGAAGAGCACTACATCGCCGTTGAACAATGGTGGGGTGCCCTTACGGCCAAGGCTGTCGTACATGTGCATTGCTTTTGTATAGGAGCGTATGCCGCTTCCGTATTTGTCGACCAGTTCACGAGGAATGAGCCTCATCAGTTCTTCTTCATTGAACACCAGTGGCTCTATTCTCCAGAACACGTCAAGCATGACCATCGGTGACTTGAGGCCCGTCTCCTGCTCGCGCTTGATAGCCAGACGGTAGGCAATCTCTCCGCCAAAGCAATGGCCCGTAAAGGCAGCAATGGGAGTGTCCCCGGGAACGTTGATGTCGAGCAGCGCGTAATACATCTCCACCACTTCCTCAATGTCGGCATCCTTGAAGATGTAGTCGTAATGCTCCACAATAGGCTCGAACACGAGTACGGAGTAGTTCTTGCTCAACTCCTCGATGTAGGGTGCCATGTCCTTATAAGGAGTAGCACCGCATACCAACACCACAATGGGCTTTTCGTCCGATTGGCCATGTGCCCACGATACGATGCTCATGTTATGCTGTAATATCGAACGGATGTTCTTGAGCTTCATCACATCGTCCAGTTTGATCATGATGTCCTTCTTCTGTGCCATCATCACCAACTTGATACCCAGCAGCGAGGTCAGACCCATCTGCGTCAGGTCGTCCGTTACACCAAACTGATCTGTCTTCAGCAGTTCACAGGCGATGTTGAACAGGGTGGCCTCCTTCTCTCCCTGCGGTGGTACGTTTTCGGTCTGTACCACTATAGATGGCGTAGGCAATGCCCTGCGGTTCACCTTTCCGTTAGGCGTCAGTGGCAGCTTGTCTAACTGCATGTAGGCTGTCGGCACCATATAGTCGGTCAACTTTTCGCTCAGGAAGTCCTTCAGGCGGTCAACGTCTATGTCGGTCGATGAAGTGAAATAGCAGCAGATGTGTTGTGCTCCGCATACCTCCTTCACGTCGACAGCTACGCTCTTGATGTCTGGGTACTTGGCTGCACGGGCCTCAATTTCGCCTAACTCAATACGCAGGCCACGCAGTTTCACCTGATTGTCCATACGTCCTAAGAAGTCGATGTTGCCATCAGGGCTCCATCTCACCAGGTCGCCAGTGCGATAAGCCTTCTGTCCCATATAGGTGATGAACTTCTCTGCGTTCAGCTCCGGACGGTTCAGATAGCCTCGGCCTACGCCTGCGCCTGCAACAATCAGTTCGCCTGCAACACCACGTGGCACCAGGTTCAGGTTCTGGTCAACCACAAACAGCTGATAGTTGTCCAACGGGCGTCCAATATAAGAGCTGTCATAGTCCTTCTCTATATTATAAACGGTGGAATAGAGCGTACACTCCGTAGGGCCGTAACCATTATAGAAGCGGAAGGCTGGCTTTGCCAACGGCTGCAACTTCTCGCCTCCTACTGACAGCAGTCGCAGCGATTTGTTCTCTATGGTCGTGGCAAACATATAGCCCACCTGCGTTGTCATAAAGGCCAGGTTCAGCTGTTCCTGCTCCATATATTCGTTCATGGCCATAAGGTCCATACGCATCTCGCTCGGAATGATGTAGACGCTACCACCGACAGAGATGACAGGATAGATGTCCATCATGTGGGCATCGAAGCCGAAGTTGGCGTATGCCACGGCACGGTCTTGAGCTGTCACGTCGAATGCCTTCACATACCAGTGACAGAAGTTCACGATGTTCCGATGCTCAAGGACAACACCCTTTGGCGTACCTGTGGAACCTGAGGTGTAGAGAATGACAAACATGTTCTCGGGCTTGGCTTTATATTTTCTCGATGGCAGAACCATCGAGCGCTGTGATTGCAGACGGTCGAGGATGTCGCGTTTGATGACCTGTCCGGCAAATCCGGGTATGGCTTCCTCCACTCTATTTTCCTCAGAGAGGATTAGCTGCACTCCTGCGTCTTTGCACATAAACGTCAGACGGTCCTCCGGGAAATGGAAGTCGAGCGGCATATATGCTGCACCAGCCTTCATGATAGCCATCGGATAGATGAGCATGAGCTCACTACGGTCAATCATCACACCAACGGCCATCTCCGGCTGTACGTCGTATTCCCGTTGCAGCAGAACGGCCAGTCTGTCTGTCATCTGGTCAACCTCACGGTAAGAAAGACGGACGTCCTTGAACACGATGCACGTGTCATCCGGTGTCTTCTGTGCCTGTTCCGTGAACAGGTCTACCAATGTCTTCGACGTATCGAAGCTGAGCGTGTCGCCCTTGCCCAGTTGTACCAGCTCAAGCGTGTCCTTTTTGCCCAAGGGGATGATGTTGCAGACGTCAACGTCCGGATGGCGTGCGATGGTCTTCAGCATGTGCTTCATGGCGACAGCAACCTGTTCAATCTCAGGACGGCGATAGAGCCTGTTGTCGAACTCGACATTCACCTCCAAACTGTCATTACTTACATAAGCAGTAACCGTAATGTCGTTGATGGACTCTTCCTTCGAATAAATCATCTTGACATGGAAGGGAGCATCGGGATTCTCGTCTTGGTGGTTCGACTCGTAGTTCTCAAACGCCACGATGCTCTGGAAGAGTTCTCCATTGAGGTCGCTTTGTTGCTGAATGACCGAGAGCGGGCAGTAATCCCATTCGTTGGTTTCGGCAGCCTGCTGTTGTAGTGACTGCAATGCCTGGCTGATAGTAGTTCCCTTCTGGAGCGTTACACGCACCGGAACGGAATTGATAAAGAGTCCTACGACGTCTTCTACACTTTCCGAGGCATTGTTTCGACCAGACACCACCTTCACAAAAAGAACATCATTCTGTCGGTTGTAAGCCTGGAGTACGAAGCCCCACGCAAGCTCCACGATGGTGTTCATCGTGACTTGCAGGCTGGCACTCAGGGCATTCAGGGCCTGCATTTCATCCTCGCTCATCTTCAGACTGCAGACATTATCGACGGCACGTTCTCGTTCTGGCACAATGCCAGTGGACGGGATAACGGCCTTCATGGCATAGCCTTCGAGGAGCTTCTTCCAGTAGTCAAGTCCTTTCTGTTTGTTCTTCTTCGTCAGTTCACGCACAAACTTCTCGTAGCGGCCTGACTGCACATGCTCAATGGGACGCATGTTGCCTTGGAGAGCATCAGTAAGGTTGAGAATCAAGTCGTTCATAAACAAGCCTATACACCAACCATCAACAATGATATGATGAACGGCCAGGAGAATTTCAGAGGTGGTTTCAGAGGTTTTTACGCAGATAATGCGGAACAGCGGGTCGTACTCCATGTCGAAGCCACGCTGCTGCTCAGCCTTGTACATGGCCACCATGGTTGTCTCCTTGTCTGCAGCAGTCGTAATATCCCTCATCTCCAGCTCGAGCTTCCTGTCGACAATAGCCTGACGGTAAAGCTCCGTATCACGGTAGATGATGCTTGTACGCAGTACTTCGTGCTTGGCAGCCAGTTGGTCAAGTGCATAGCGTAACTGCTCTTCGGTAGGAACGACATCCAAGGCCATACGCGAAACCAAGCGATAAGCCAGCGAGTCGGGCTCAAGCATGAACTTCAGCATGATTCCCTCCTGCATGGGACTCAGCGGATAGATGCGCTGTAAGGGCGTACCCTTAGCCACGAAGGAGTTATAGATTTTCTGGAAGTCCGCATCCGACCATTCATATTCACCCAAGTCGGTAGCCGTCACTTCCTGGGTATCGATTGTCGAGGTATGGGCAACAATCTCCTTCAGAGCCGACATCATGCCATTAAGAAGTTTCTGTGCCTGCTCCTCAGTGTACATCAGATGATTATAGGCCAGGTTAGCTGCCAACTCTCCATTCATTACAGAACAGTTGATGGAAACGTCCGGACCGAAGAGGTTCTGCGGTGCAAAGTCGTCGCCTGACGAAATCTCCGTCATAGCAGCGAAAGCAGCTTCTGCTGTTGAGCCTTGACTGTCCATCTCACCTAAATAGTTGAAACCTATCAAGGCACACCTGTTGGTATCGTAATGCACATCTCCATTGAAGAAACGAAGGATGTTGTAACCTACACCCTTATTGGGTACGCGGTGCATCGTCTCCTTTGACTGACGCAAGCAGCTACGCAGGTCACCATCAAGGTGTTCCAGCACAATAGGATAGACAGAAGTGAACCAGCCTACGGTCCTGTCGGTCAGCAGGTTGTCATCACCAATATATTCACGACCGTGACCCTCAAACTGTACCGAAACGGCTGCCTTACCCGTCAACTGGTAATAGCTTCGTCCCAGTGCAGTCATCAGCAGGTCATTAATGTCGGCACTATATACCTCACCCGCATTCGTCGTAATTGCATGAGTGGTGGCACTATCCAGTACAGCATTTATCATAGAGAACTTGCGACTGAAGTCCTTTGCATTGCTGTTGGGCAACTCCATAAGCTTCTCTTGTACAGCATTCCAGTAGGGAATCTCCTGCTCCAACTCATACGACGAGGCATAGCGCTGCAGCGTTTCTGCATAGGTCTTATAGGAGTGGGTCTTTTCAGGCAGAACAATAGGCTGACCATTTGAAGCTTGCGTATAAGCCGTGTTCAAATCATCAAGCAGTACTCGCCAGGATACGCCATCGACGATGATATGGTGACAAACCATCAACAATGCATCATAGTCTGGTGTATGGAACAAGGTCACCTTCAGCAGCGGTCCGTTGCTTAGGTTAATGTGACTCTGACGATGGCGACAAATCTCCTCGATATGAGCAACGTATGCCTCATCCTTGCTATAATCAAGTTCTTCCCAACCATATAAATTCGGCTCATCGGCATTCCTCACGTAAAGCATCGAGTTACGGACGATGGCTCGTAGCATGTCGTGATGCTCTGTCAAGGCCTTGATGGTATCCTCCATCGCTTTCACATGAAGGCGCTGATTGACCTTAATAAACATGGTCTGATTGAAGTGATGAGGCAGAGGCAGTGACAGGTCGAAGAAGAATCTTGTAATGGCAGATTGCGGAACTTCGCCAGACCATGCCGACTGGTCAACGGAAATCACTGTTTCCATGCTGGCAGCAGCAATGTTTCTGACAGTCTTCAGCTTCATGATGTCTGCTACTTGCAGGGTAATGCCGGCTGAACGCAGCTTACTCACCAGGCGGATGCTCTTGATAGAGTCGCCACCCCAGGCAAAGAAGCTGTCGAGTGCACCTATAGGTTGTTCCAGAGCAAGCACCTCCTGCATGGCCTGTGCTATGATACGCTCTGTTTCTGTGGCAGGTTCCACATATTCTGCTGCACTACGGATAACGGGAGCAGGCAGCGCCCTGCGATTGACCTTACCATTGGGAGTGAGCGGCATCTCGTTTAACTGCATATAAGTGTCGGGCACCATATACTCTGTGAGCGATGCTGAAAGACGTTCACGGATTTCTTCCGTATCCATCTCTGAGGTGGCCGTGAAGTAAAGTACCAAGTGCTTCGAGCCCCCTGCCTCACGCACCTCAGCAGCAACAGCCTTGATGCCTTCGATAAGAGAGGCCTGATTCTCAATCTCGCCCAGCTCAATACGGAATCCACGCAGTTTCACCTGATTGTCGATACGTCCCATGAACTCAAGTTCACCCTGTTTGTTCCAACGTGCCAGGTCGCCCGTATGGTAAACCTTGTAGCCGAAAGGAGCATCGCAGAATTTTTCCTGCGTCAGCTCATCACGCAGCCAGTAGCCTTTCGACATCTGGATGCCACTGAGACAGAGTTCGCCAGGGGCACCGACGGGCAACAGCTGACCAAAGGTGTCGCAGATGAAAGAGCTGCTGTTGGGAACAGGTCGTCCGATAGGGATGTTGACATCTTTGTCCTGATCGACCACATGGTACGACGAACAGACGGAGAACTCAGTAGGACCATAACCATTGATGACCTTGATGGGAGTCTTGGGGAATGGAAGCATCTTTTCGCCACCCATCATGATGTATTTCACCGAGAGGTCAGAATACTGGTTCAGCATCGTCATGCCAAGAGCGGTGCTGAGGGTCAAGCCTGTGATACGGTGGTCCTTGATGTATTGATAGATGCCGTCCATGTCCTTGCGAAGCTCCTCTGGCAGGATGTAGAGACATCCACCTGCTGCTAACGGACAAAGGAGGTCATCAAGAGAAGCGTCGAACGAGAAGCTGGCATGCTCTAAATGACGGCTCTCCGGTGTTATTCCAATCTTGGCGATACGCCAGGCAAGGTATGCACGCAGGGCACGGTGGGGCAGCATGACGCCCTTGGGCTTGCCAGTAGAACCAGAGGTGTAGATCATATAGGCAAGTCCGTCGGGGGTGGAGAGGTTGACGGGAACCCTGTCGGCAAAACCGACGGGCACGCTGTTCAGGAAGTCATCGATGAAGAGGATGTCCTTGGCCTCAAAGGTGTCGCCGCTACTATTCTTCTCGTCCATGATGGCATGACTGGTGATAAGTAGCTGACATTGACTGTCTTCAAGCATATAAAGCAGTCGGTCGATAGGATACTCATGATCCATCGGGATATAGGCGGCGCCTGCCTTCATGATAGCGAGGAGAGCTACGATGAACTCTTTCTGACGCGACAGCATGATGCCCACGAAGGTGTCAGGTTTCACACCGTCGTCTATCAGTTTTGCAGCCAAGGCGTTTGACTGTTCATCGAGTTGCCGATAGGTAATCTTGCTGGATCTGTCGACCACAGCAATGGCATCGGGATTGGTTGTGGCATGAGAGCAAACCATGTCGACAAAGGTCTGCCTCTTGTCGTACGCCAGGTCTTCGCCCTTGGATAACTGGAGAATACTTGTCAACTGCTCTTGGTCAACCAGGGAGATGTCGGACAGGTTATCGACGCCATTGAGGACCTGTAGGGCAAAAGTCTTCAGTGCGTTGGCCAGCAGGGTGATGTCGGCATGGGAATAGAGATGGGTATCGTATTCTATCTGAATGTTATACTTGTCATCGGCAGTCTCGGTGACCATCATGGCGATGGGCATCTTGACCGTATCCAAATCGAGCGAGATGCTGTCGTCGGCAGGTGTCACGACAGGCGTTCCCATACCTCCCTGGAACACGAACATGATTTCGGAGCGGAACCTGTAGCGTTCGGCTATTTTCGTGAATGGATAGATGTCGTTACCCTGCGACTGGAACGACTGCTGGTTCATCTGTAGCAGTGCGTCAGTAAACGTCAGGTTCTTGTCGAGACGTGAGACGACTGGCAGTGTCTTGACGAACATACCCATGATGGTGTGCATACGGGTGTCGCTGCGTCCGTTGCTAATCGTGGTAATGGCAATGCGCTCCTCACGAGTCAGTCTGTGGAGCACCTGCATCAGTGCGGTCAGGAGGAAGTTATTGGGCGTTACGGAGCGTTCGCGACTGTAATCGTCGACCTTACTCTTGTTGATTTCCACCTCCACGTAAGCATTGTTAGCCACCTCGGCACCATCGGGTTGGTCAGAGTGAGGATAGGTAATCATTTCAACATCCTCTAACAACCTGTCGAAGTATCGCTCAGCCTCCCGATACTGTTCCGACTGCTGTAGTGCCTGTTCGTCCAATGCCCGGTCGAACGCGGAATAGGTCTCCGGCTGCAAAGCTTCGCCATGTAGGGCCTTGTCCAGTTCGCTCCGCAGCACGAAGTCAGAGCCTCCGTCGAAAATAATATGGTGAATATCCTGGAAATAGTAGACAGCAGCAGGTGTCTGGTAGACCTCCATACGGTAGAGCCTATCACGGAAGAGGTCGAACGGCCGGACGCGACTGCGGAAGAATGCGGTCGTTGGTTCCTCATTCAGCTCAGTCAGTTCAACGACAGCAGGCTCGTCGTCCAATCGCAGTTGTACGACATCGTCGCCTTTCATGGAGAGGCGTGTCTTCAAGTATGGATGGGCATCGACCACCTGAACAAGTGCGTCGCGGAGTTTCTTGGCATCGGTACCAGCTATCTTCACGACGGAAGGCAGGTTATACTGTGTCGTATTGCGGTTGAGCTCCCAGTCGATATATACACCTCGCTGGTTTTCTGTGATGGGATAGTATGGAAGTGAAGCGTGTTGAGTGAAGAGTGAAGGATCCTCATTCTCTGTCTGTTCTCCGAGAACAGCCAGTTCACGGATGGTAGGATGGGCGAATATCTGCTTGGTCAGAATGCTCATGTTCAGTTTCTTCTGAATCATTGCACTCATGCGCATGGCCAGCAGAGAGGTGAGTCCCATGGATATCAGGTTGGTTGTGACACCGAACTTATCGTGCTTCAACAGTTCTATCGCAATATCGAGCAGCTGCTGTTCAGTGTCGTTGGCAGCAGGAACGATTTCGGCAGCCTTGATTTCCGGTGCGGGCAGTGCCTTGCGGTTGACCTTGCCATTGGGTGTCATCGGCATCACATCCATCAACATGTAGGTGTCAGGCACCATATAGTCGGCTAATGCCGATTCCTCCAATGCTTTGCGTATGGTTTTTTCGTCGATGGCAACGCTCGGCCCTTGGGATGCTTCGCTCTGCGAAGAACCATCGGCCACAGTATAGTAGAGAACGAGATGCTCGGTACCCATCACTTTCCTTACTTCGGCTGCAGCCTGGAGAACACCTTCAATCTGGAGCACCTTGCTCTCAATCTCACCCAACTCGATACGGAAACCGCGAAGCTTCACCTGGAAGTCGATACGTCCCATGTATTCCAAGTCACCGTCTTCGTTCCAACGGCACAGGTCACCGGTATGATACATACGCACCTTTCGTCCCCAGCGGTCTTCACTGACGAAGGGACAGTCAACGAACGACTGGGCTGTACGTTCGGGCAGTCGCCAATAGCCGCGTCCCACGAGAATACCGGCAATACACAGTTCGCCCACCACACCTGGAGGAACCAAGTGGCCAGTCTCGTCGACAATGAAGTTCCAGCTGTTGGCCACGGGCTTACCAATGGGAATATTCTCAACATGGGTGCCGAGAGCTATACTATAATAAGAGGTATCGTCGGTACACTCCGTCGGACCGTATACATTGATAATCTCGACATGGTCACTGTAAACGCCGTCGAGCTTCTCGCCACCAGCCGTGATGAAACGTACGGGCAGGTCATTGTAGGTGTTGAGCAGCAGGGCTGCAATGGCGGTGGAATAACCACCACCGGTTATCTGGTGCTCAAAGAGGAAGTCGCGGATGGCTCCCACATCTTTTCTGATTTCTGTCGGCATGATATGGAACGAGCCGCCCAGCGTCAGGATGGGGTACATATCCTCGATATGTGCATCGAAGGAGAAAGAACGATGACCCTCGATGCGGTCGTCGGCCGTCAGATGCTCCATGTCGATGACGATGTTGATGAAGTTCCATAGTCCGGCCTGATGTAGCATCGCTCCCTTTGGCTTACCTGTCGAACCGGAGGTATAGATCATATAGGCCAGATTGTCGGGTGTTGTCAGGTTGATGGAATCGACAGCCACACTGAAGTCGACATCCTCAATGAAAATAATCTGTACATTGCCTGTTTCAAAGGCTCCCTCTTTCTTCTTGGCTTCCAATACTGTATGGCTGGTGATGAGTACCTTGGACTCTGAGTTTTCCAGCATATACTGCAAACGCTCGTTGGGATATTCAAAGTCCATTGGTGTGTAGGCTGCACCAGCCTTATGAATAGCCAGTACCGACAGCGGAAACTCCTTGAAGCGATCAAGCATGACACAGACGAAGTCGTTAGGCTGCACGTCGGCATCGACCAGTTGGTGGGCCAGTACGTCGGAGTAGTGAGACAACTGCCGGTAAGTGAGATGACTGTCACGGTCGGCTACAGCCACATTGTCGGGTACCAAACGGGCACGTTCTTCGAAGGCCTGTGCAAATGTCTTGGTGATATCAACATCCAAGTCTTTACCCTTGCTGTAGTCCACCAATGCCTTCTGCTCGTCTGCGGTGAGGAGCATGATATCGGCCAATGTCTTGGCCTTGGGAGCCGAGAGGCAGGCAGCGGCAATCATTCCGTTCAAGGTCTTCATGTCAGCTTCGCTATAGAGGCTGGCGTCATACTCCAGGCGCAGTTGGTAGTCCTCCATACCCGTCGGTATCACGATGAGCGAGAGGGGCAACTTGGCTGTGTTCAGGTCAAGTGAGATATGGTCTTTCTCGTCATCTTCGGGCGTGCGCATACCTCCACCTTGGTATACATACATGATTTCAGCACGGATGCCATAGCGCTCGACCATCTTGGTAAACGAGTAGATGTCATATTTCTGTGTTTCCAGCATCTGGCTCTGAATGGCCTGTATGGCGGTCTTCACCTCTGTCTTCGCAACCTGTTCCTTTGGCGTGTTGCTGACAACGGGCTGGGTCTTGACGAACATACCCATTGTTTCCATCATGCGCAAGTCGGTACGGCCATGGTGAATAGTTGTGATAAGCACGTCTTCCTCGCGTGTTACACGGTGCAGAATCTGCATCAGCATCGTCAGGAAGTAGTTGCTTTCAGTAACTCCGTTCTGATGACAGTAGTCCTCGATGGCTTTGCCGGGAATATCGGTGATAATCATCTCGCGGACGGCCTCACCCGTATTCTTGTTGCTTCTTGGATAGACGGTGGTGTCAATGCCCGTCAGCTTCTTCTCGAAATACAGCTCTGCTTCATGACAGGCATCGGAATTCCAAAAGTCTGATTCGTCCAGTGCCCGGTCAAAGGCGGTGTATTCCTCTCCCTGAGGCTCTTCTCCTGCCAGGACTTTCTTCAGTTCATTACTGAAGACGATGGAGGAGCCACCATCGAAGATAGTATGGTGAATATCCAGGAACAGATAGGTTGTCGAGGGCGTTCCATAGACTTCAGCTCTGTAGAGCGGACCTTCCAGCAAATTGAAAGGCTTGACGCGCTGCTGGAAGAACGCGGAATCGGGTTCGGTGCTTAGCTGTTCTATCGTCACCGTTACAGGTGCCTCGTCCAGACGGAGCTGAACGACATCATCGTCCATCTTGGCGAAATGCGTCTTCAGATAGGGGTGAGCTTCTATCACCTTCACCACGGCATCACGGAGCGTTTGCGGGCTGATACCGTCGAAACGAATCACGTCAGGAACGTTATACTGAGTCCTGTCGCTGTTCATCTCCCAGTCAATGAACACACCACGCTGATTTTCCGTAATCGGATAGAAATCCTGCTTGGGGCGTACACTGCCTATCATGGCCAGGAAATCATCCTCAGAGAGCGACAGTTCTCCGTTGTCGTCACGGAAATAGCCGTCGTCGACCATGTTATTGAAGAAATTACGGGCATTCTCCTGATCATTGAGTCCCTCACAGAAATCCTCAAAGGAGAAATTCACCTCACCGTCGTCGCCACGGAAGTAGCCGTCGGCAATCAGGTTGTCATACAGATTCTGTCTGTTCTCTAATATTTCTGACATCTTCGTTACTTTTTTTCAAACGGATTAGACTTCTTTTTTTCGAACGGATTTGATTTCTTGGGGGCAAAGGGATTAGGCTTGGCCGCTGCAGGGGCGTCAGTCGCTGCAGGCTTCTCTCTCTTGGTGAAGACTGCCGCCTTCTTGGTCGACTTGGCCTTGCCGCTGTCAATATATTCAGCTATCTCGCGAAGCGTAGGATTAGCCAGCATGTCGGCAACAGGTATAGCTACTTCCAGCTTCTGCTGGAGGATAGCACTCAGGCGCATGGCCGAGAGAGACGTGAGTCCCATGGAGATGAGGTTGCTGGTCACACCGAACTGGTCGTGTTTCAGCAGCTCAACTGCGATATCAAAGAGCTTCTGCTCTGTCTCGCTCTCAGGGGCTACAATAGCCTCAGCCTTGATTTCGGGCATCGGCAGAGCCTTGGTGTTCACCTTACCATTGGGAGTCAGCGGCATCTCATCCAACTGCATGTAGGCAGTCGGTACCATGTAATCGGTCAATTGCGATGACAGGTATTCCTTCAATGCATCGGCATCAATCTGATGGTTGGCACTATAGTAGGCACAGAGGTGCTGTACACCGCCTACCTCCTTCACCTGAACACTGACCATCTGAACACCATCATAGCCGGCAATCAGCGTTTCTATTTCGCCCAGCTCGATACGGAAGCCGCGTAGCTTCACTTGGGAGTCAATGCGACCCAGATACTCTATCTCACCTTGACCATTATACCTGACCAGATCTCCCGTATGATACATCTTTCCCTCGGCAAATGGACAGTCGGCAAACTTTTCTGCAGTCAGGTCTTCACGCTTCCAGTAGCCTGCGGCTATCTGGGGACCTGCCATACACAGTTCACCGGCAACACCCTGAGGAGCCAGCTGACCTTCTGCATCGACAACGAACGCAGACAAGTTATAGAGCGGGCGACCGATGGGGATGTTTTTGTATTCGCGTCCCTTCTCCAGTTCGAAGAAGGTGGCATCGACGGTGAACTCCGTCGGGCCGTAGGTGTTGATCAGACGGCACTTGCAGTCGGGGTTCGCCGTCATCTTCTCACCACCGA
>Ga0256407_10001214_pt1 | contig 55985 bp, 44 predicted proteins | sample RumenRJG_04DNA_FD_193489 | JGI IMG/M metagenome (GOLD analysis project Ga0256407, IMG submission 193489) | Bovine rumen microbial communities from Lethbridge, Alberta, Canada - RJG_04 | ecosystem: Host-associated > Mammals > Digestive system > Stomach > Rumen | place: Canada: Alberta... | reverse complement strand
TTTGCCTTAGAAATAATATCTGCTGCTGCGAGTTCTGCCTTTTCGACAGCATCCTTCTGGATGCGTTCCATAAGGGCTTGCAAATCTTCTGCCATTTAAATCTCCAAATTGAACCAAAACACCCCTTTTAAGGGCATTTTTATTAAACACAGAAAAGAATATACTAGGAAAATTTGGAAAAAGACAAGAAAATCGTCAAAAAATTACGAAAATATTGTTTACTTGCACAAATGGAGGATAAAAAGACCAAAAGGAGCGACAAAAGGCGTAAAACCTCGACAGAAAATGGAAAGCGCTTTACAGATTTGGAAAGAAACTATGTAAAAAGGACTCTCTAGAATTTGAAATACGATTCAGGAGGGACACCAAAAATTTCCGATAGTTTCAAAGCCATTTTCTTTGAAACAGGACGACGGTCATGTTCCATCGCCGAAAGGTTCTGTATAGAAACGCCAAGTTTTTCTGCAAGAACCTTCTGAGTCCAGCCACGAAGTCCTCGGTCAGCACGAATCGCCTTGCCCGAAGTCATCTCCTCGGACATTTTCTTATTCCACTCCGTATCCTCAAGCGGAACGGAATCTTCTTCAGGAAGAGATTTTTTAGGAGACTCGTAAACCTTAACACACTTCGGGAACATATACTCAAGCAAACCTAGCACAAAATCAGGAATCTGCTCTCCTTCAACCTTGAAAGAGACCGGCTTCTTAGTGCCGTGCGTAGGGGGCGCTTTCACGACTGCCAACATAATAGACCTCTATAGTTAATGTTCCTGATTCATTTTTCCAACACGCCACCCATTTTCTTGACAGATGACAATGATACAAATCCTTACCTAGCTTAGAATAATTCATAAATAACGGCTGTTCTGGACCACTCGTTTCCAAAGCAAGTTTCAAACGGAAAAATTTCTCTTGTTCCAGCTTTGGCATTTTCTCGAGATTTTTTAGAGAACCATGACTTATCCTAACTACATATCTTTTTATAAGATACTCAATTTTTGACAACTTGTCAATATTTACAGACATAAAAAAACGCACCTCACCTTTGCATAGTGAGATGCGTCGGCTTTTAATGTACCTTATCTAAGAAAAGTTGGCAAGGTGGGCAAGAAAATTTTACATAGCGTTTAGTGGTCAGATTCGACCACTTTAAAAACAAAAGCGAAGATCTTTGGTAAAGACGTCAATAATCTTCTTCTAATTCTCTTCAAAACTAGCTCTAGAAAAATTTTTCCAACACCATCCAAGTGCATTTTTTATCAGAATCAGAGCGAGAAAGAACCCCCGCCCCCACAAGTTTTTTCATGTCACGGTAGATGGTTTCACGACGAACGCCAAAGCGTTCTGCCAGTTCCGTTTGCAGAATATTCGGATTTTCCTTTACGATTTCAATAATCTGTTTCTGGCGCTCACTGATTTTTACTGTGACATTTTGCTGTGACATTTTACTGTGACATTTTACTGTAACATTTTTACTGTGACACTTCGTCTGCACCTTTTTCTCGATCTCATCATTTTTCGATTTTTCAGTTACAGCGTTGTCCTTAAGTTTTTTGTAGTCAACATGCAGATAGCGGTTTTTCAGTTCGTTATGTTCTCCCATTAGCAAGTTGCGGAAGAACTTTTCAAGATGCTCCGGCTCCTGTTGGATTCCCTTCGCCACATTTTTGTAATTGGCTCGGACAAGCGCATTCCTGAAATACCACGAATTCTTGGCGAAAATGTCATTTCCGACCTTGAATCCCATAGAACGCAGGTACTTGATGGTAAAAACAGCGGTCGTACGCGTATTACCTTCGCCAAAAGCATGAATTTGCCACAGACGCGATACAAAAGACGACAAATGACGGACAATTTCGTCCATACTCAAATCGCTGTAATTAAACTCCCGTTCGCGTTCAAAATCATAATCCAAAGCCATCCGCAATTCAAACGAAGCTCCGTACATCACGGAATCCCCGTTCAGCACCCACTCCTTTTTCGAAATGTTGTATTTGCGAATTTCTCCAGCATGTTTGAAAACCCGATCAAAAAGACGCTTGTGAATAGCAATCAAAAAAGACGGCGAAAAGCTAAACGCTTTTTCACTCAAAACTTGTGCTATGCGGGCTGAAACCTTATCCGCTTCTTCCGTTTCGTCCTGATCTTCCGTCCGTTCGGTCTTCGATTCGTAATAAGAATCAATGAGAGCCTGCGCCTTGTTCAAGGTAATCTCGCCCTCAATGTTTTTCTTGGCGATTTCAAGCAGATAATCCGAAGGCGTTAAACCATCGACTTGCTGCAAGCCGATTGCCGTAGACCACGCGTAGGACTTTTCCCGTTTGGCGGGCTCGACCTGACGAATGTATTCTTCAAAATCCAGTTCTGACGATTTCTTACGCATCGGAGTTCCTTGTGATTCTTAAAATAAATTTAATTGTTTGGTAAAACAAGCCCACCAAATTTTACCAAAGCCAAGGTTGTTTAAAGCATTTCTCTGCAACATCTGTTTTTACATTTTCTAAATAATCCGCATCACTAATTTCCCCACTATCCCCAACTTTATTACAGGGCAAAAACAGCGGTTGTGTCCAAATACGAGCGTCAGGAGTTTGCATTCCTATATCCAACATTGGCAAGTAGGTATGATTTTTATTGTAAAACACCTCTATTTCGAACGACTCCCCAGCACGAATCTTATTTTCAAAGTAAGCGACATAATGTAACGTGCGTGATTTCATCAAATCATCAGCTAAATATTTATCACATAGCCAAAAATGCCGCTTATCTTGGCAGATCAATGATATTGACGAAACATCCGTCTTACCGACATTTTTTAAGGTATATCGGACCGAGATCCAGTCATTTTTGTTCAACTCCTCTTCAGAAAAATTCGCATATACAAATCCATCTTCTATAGATGACTTAAACTTCGCCGTCACGGCTTGTAGACGATTTTCAAGCAAATCATCTTCTGTATATTTTGAACCTGTCTGAAATTCAATTATCTTGAACTCCGGTCGATTTTCAAAACGTCTCTGCCGTTCTTTTTCCTCATCTTTTTTGTCCATTTGACGTTCTTTGCGACGATCATTAAAATAATTGAACAGACAGGATACAGCACCACCCGCAACAGCACCACAAATTGCAGAAATAATTTCATTTGAAAAGCTCATACCAATTACCTCGCATAAACCTTTTGTTCAAGTTCTTCCATAAAGTCATAAAGACTTTCAACATATAAGCCCTTTTTTATTCTTGTTTTCAACAACCCTTTCATTAAAAAACGAAAAACAAAGAACGTCTTTGAATCTATATGCTCCATTATTCCTTTTTTCGCAATCGAAAAAAGCACAGACCTACGTTCAGAATCATACTCCATAGAATACTTAAATAGTTTCCAATAAGCCCATAAAAGAGAAACATCTTTTTTGACAAATCCAAATAGATTTGTGCCCCTATTCCTGAAATTAGAAACGCATTTTCCTCCTTGAAGATATTCTGAAATTTTCCTTAATATTTCTTTTTTTGAGCCCAAACGACGCATTAATTCTCGTATTTCACGGTCTTCAGAATCCTCATACTTTGCAATCAATTTTTCCCTTTGCTCTATAGACATAAATTTTAATGCATATTCAATAACATTTCCTAAGCAAGGATTTTCATGCCTTAATCCATATTTTTCAAATGGGATTTCATCTATTATTTCAATCAAATACTTTTTATCGATTTTTTTCCAAAATTCTGGTAAAGAAGCATATCTAAAATCACTTCCTGCATTGGATGATTCAGGCTTTGCAAGGACTCGCTTCGTCTCTTCTAATGCAATATTTACTATTTCGCGCTCACGACAATCAAGATGCTCAATAAGGTCCGAAAAAATCTGCATTTTTATATAAAGATTTTCCGTCTGAGGATAAATTTCAAGAGCTTTATCAACTATTTTCGAATAGTCAAATCCAGCTACCTTATGAAGCCAATCAAAAGCAGAATCACAATTACCCCAAATAGTCTTATTTTCCATCAAAGTCAATTGAGTTGCTAAAAATTTTGTTTTGTAAGCCACTATCGCTAAAAGTTTATCTTTATCCACATATTCAGGAAGCTTATCATCTAATACAATATGCACATATTTAATAAATGGAGTTATCCAATTTCGATGAGACAAGGAAATTATTTGACAGGCACTTAGATTCTTCTGAAAATCAAGAATATCATTTTTCATAGAATCTACAACTTTTTTCTTGATTATCCCATTTTTATCTAAGAATCGTCTTACATGTTCATCAGAATACGACTGTACATAACAATCATAAAAGCCAATCCAATAATTACGGCTTTGAGAAAAACATAACCTTATTACATTTCTAGCATCGTTAAACGAATCGGATATCGAGCCATTCAAAGGAAATGACTGTAAGAACTTAACCACGAAATCCGAAAAAATAGGTGTACGCTTTGCTTTTCTATTTATTTTACATCGAATATTATGTTCAATAACTTTGTACTCAAAATCTTTTAGATGGTAATTTATCCTGCCATTTGAGGACGTACTCTTAAGAAAGTCTTCTATTTTATTAATTTCTTCGATTATTTTAGAAGCATCAAGAAGCAACGAACATTCTCGACTCATCATCTCAATATATTCTTTTTTTCTTATCGCAAGTAATCGTTCACGTTCAGCATCTTCATACATTCTATCTGCTAATTTTACAGAGCATATTGGTTTAACAAACTGATTCAAGGAATGATTTTTCTTGACTGAATAATAAATATGCTCCAGCAATGCGGTAAATTGAGATTCTGAAATATGCCTTTTTACTAAACTTAAATTTTCCTCAATTTCATCATCTTGCGTATCTAACAACAATGAAATTAAACTGCAAAAATTCCATTTTTGATTCCATTTCAATTCATTCAAATTTTGAATAATTTTACGTAATAGATTGTGTTTTATACTATCTGGCAAAAACCTTAAACAAGGTTCTATTTCATAATATGGAAATCCCTCAGGGTCATCAAAAGTATATGAAATTATATTATATATTGTTTCTGTCCATTTTTCTGACACAGCTTTTATTTTAGACAACCACTTTTTAAAAAGTATTTTCTTCAATTCTCCAAATTTATAATCAGAACTATTGAACGGCACACGTAATTCAATCAATTTTTTTACAATATCCAAAATGTCATCTACCGACAAAAAGATATCATTTCTTATAACAAACATATATTCTGTAATTTCAGAATCAGAATGAATTACAGTACTTTCATATTCATCATCAATTTCAGGCGGAATAAAGCCTGCAATTTGATGATCTTCGGACAAAGACCTCAATATATTGATACACAAAGGTTTCGCCAAAAGCTGAACATAAGAAACATTTGAGAAATCATTAAATATTTCTAATTGAAAATGAAACTCCTCTTCATTTTCAAAAAATCCAAAACCTAAGGTTTTGGGATATATTTGTTTTAGAAAATTGTCCCATTCTTTTTTTGTCCAATCTTTTGTCCAACCATAAATTTTATACCAATTTAGGACTACAGATTCAGACAGAAGTCCATCCGTTCTCTCTCTGATTAATGGGTCATTCAAGAAAGTATTTATGATTTCAATAGAAATATCTTTCAACTGTTCTTGTTGAGGTCCTTCCCATATTTCATCACCCCACAAGCCCAATAAAATTACCGCATTTGCAAATCCAATAACATTCTGACCACATTTTTCACTATGATATTTTTTTACATATCCTAATAGATATTCAAATATTTCCTCTTTACCGTCTGCAGGAATCAACCCACACATAGCCTTATTCAAAGCAGATATACCAGACAAGCAATTAAAAGAACTTCGCCAACGTAAATAGTATATAAATTTTCCTTTTTCTGAATATTCATCAAAAATCTTTTTATAGCTTTCAATTCTATTTTGAGAAGATAATGTTCTATAATCCGTCAATAATACATACGCATTTGTTTCTTTGCTTAGCCATTTCTTCAATCGTGATATTGTTTTTATTTTTGAATCAGTGATATTAAAAATTATGCTAACGACATTAACAAACTTAACATTCAATCTACCAGATGATAAAAAGAAATCTTTCTTTATTTTGGATTCATGTTTTAGATAATACCGGGCAAGAAAATATTCAAAAAAAAGATTAGATGTAAAACTTATATTTTCAGGTTCGCCGTATTTAATGAGCGAAGAATTGATTACAAATAAGAAATCATCCTGTGTAGAATTCTTTAATTCTTGTTCTGAAAAAACAATTCGTCCATTACAGAATGTTTTGTAACAAAGAGTCGACAATTCTTCAATTATTTTTTCTTTGTTAATTGGAGATTTGTCTTTTTCTCTTGCCGTGATATTATTTGCATAGTCTGATTTTTGCTTATCCTTATCTAAAAGGTGAAGAACAGCTTTTTCAAAAAAATCTTTATATCCAGATATATCCTCATTTAGCTCTAAATATTTTCGGTAAAAAGGAATTGAAATTACATCAAGAATTGCAGAATTTTGGAATTTATTGATTAATTTTCTATTCGTTGCATCGTATGGATTAAAATCATCCATTAATTCTATCAGCACTTTATTTTGACTTATGTCATTAATTTCTGAATCAAAAGAAGCCTGACGACCAGAAATAATAAATCGAATATTTATATATTGACTTCGAATATTCTTCAAATACTTTACGAGTTCAATAAGGGTTGTTCCAGAGATTTCATCAAGTCCATCAAGAAAAAGAATAATGTTTTCCTTTTCATTAAACTTCTTATAAAAATCTTTCTGAAAATTTTTCAATTCAAAGAAATACGCAATCGGGAAAAAATTGTATTCATCGTAATTTTTCTTATCAGAAAAAATATCTAAAAGCTTATTATAGGCAAATTTAACTTCCGTTGATTTGCCAATGCCTCCAATTCCTTGAATGAACACATCCGGAAAATTTTCCCATTTATAATCTTTTGCTAAAGACAATAAATAGTCGGCGAGGCAATTAATCCCCTTTTCGTCTTTTATAACATTCTCATCTTGGCTTGCTATGATTCGAGAAGAATATGTATTTCCTTCAATATCTATTTCCTGTTTTCTTAAAACGCCTTCTTTTTGCTTGGCAAATATATTTTGAAAATAGGTGTTATAAATATCTGAAGAAACAAATCCTTCGTGATTATTTTTCCATTGTTTCAATAGAGAAACGGGATAATCTTTCTCATTATGGTCAACAAGATTGTTGCAGGTTTCACATAGCAAAAGTAAATTATCAATACTTCGCCGCTCATCATCAGTCATATTTGGATCATATCGGGGACCATCAGGACTCGCAGCACATATATGAGCTATCTCGCCAATCTGATTGTTTTCGGTAATTAATTTTTTTCTGCAGCTAGGATTTGCGCAAACATTTCCTGATAAACCATACAATCTTTTTGTTGTATTTAGAGATATATTTCTTGCTTTATTGTATGTTTGAGCCATATATGTATTTTTCTATATCTTAACAAATCACCTTAAAAAGTTGTTCTAATTTGGCGACGATTCGTTTTTGTTCGGCGAGGGGCGGAAGGGGTAATAACATTTTTCCTAAGGTTTTGCCGTTACAATTAGGTTGAGCAGTTGCAATAGTTCCTTCTCGTAATTGTTCCCAATAAAAAGAACTTTCCATAAAAAACTTTAAATATTGCGGACTCAGCAATTCTGAGTTATATCTAGTTCGAATCAAGTAACCAGCATAAACCGTTTCTGTGGAAATGTCGCTAACTAAATAAGACTTTCCAACGGTTCCTCCCGTTCGAGCGAATAAAATGTCATTCTTTTGAAGAATATATGTTGGGATTTCACTTTCCTTTATTTGACAATAAGGGACTTTATTCCATTCTATTTTATTGTCATGAATGTCGCTAATTCTGACCATTTTTATTCGTCCAGATTGTAATGCTGGAGCGTTATATCCATATTGAATGGAATCAGACAATTCGCCCCATCTTGCCCATACCCAACTTTCAGGGATTTCGAAGGGGATTTCGTCGGTAATGTCTTTGGGAGTAGCGGAGCCGATTTGTTCGTACCACACGCCATTTTCACGATAGATACGGGAGGACTGGTCTTTGGAAGTTTTTTTAGAACCTTTACTGGATTCTTCGCTGTGCTCAGAATGACGGGAAAGGGCGATTTTCTCCAATAGTTTTTGGGCGGGTTCGTCTTTGGGGTTTTGCGGGACGAGTTTGCCTTGGATGGCTTCTTGGAGGATGCTTTTTTTGAGGGCTTCGGGGAGTTCCTTGTTGAGTTTGTCGAGTTGTTCCTGGGCGGCTCCGTATTCTTCTGCGAGCGGGAGGACTTGTTCAAGTTTTGCGACGATTCGTTTTTGTTCGGCTAGGGGCGGAAGGGGAAACATCAACAAGTCCCACGCCCCTTTGTTTATAATGGGTGTAGCCGTTCCAGTAGATTTTGATTTCATCAAATCTTGAAAGATTTTTGATTGAAGTACCTCATAAACATACTTATAATCAATTTCTTCTAACGTTATAGAGTTTATTTGCTGATTAAAGCAGACTTCTCTATCAACAACAGCACATTTTCCAATGGAGCCTCCGATACAAACTTGTAATATTGTTTGTGGAGGAACCGGTCTTGCAACGGACTTCCCTAAAAGGCTTAATCCTTGAGAATCATAAGAAATAATCTTATTCAACAAAGAAATATCACCTGGAGAAAGAAAGGGTATGTCAGAACCGATGTACTCAGGATTCAGTTTAGACGGAGTAGATCCTGTAATTGTATTTCCCATTTCGCCCAATCTACACCACGCCCAATTTTCAGGGATTTCAAATGGGATTTCATCTGAAATATCCTTGGGGGCAGCGGTGCCGACTTGTTCGTACCACACGCCGTTTTCGCGGTAGATACGGGATGTCGGGTTCTTGGATTGCTTCGTCGCTTTCGCTCCTCGCAATGACGTAGATAAGGATTTCTTTGAATTCTTACTGGACCCTATCGCTTCGCTCCAGGGTGACACGTCACCATTTCGGGATGCGGCGATGCGTTCCAATAATTTTTGGGCGGGTTCGTCCTTGGGGTTCTGCGGAACGAGTTTGCCTTGTATCGCCCATTGCAAAATGCTGTTCTTGAGTTGTTTTCCGTCCATCGTCGCTAGCTCCTAGATCCCCGAACAGAGTCGGGGATGACAATGGTGTCAATTCCCAAAAGTTTCTGGATTTCTTCAAGCTTTTTGTCAATCTTGGCATCCAGTGCGGCGCGTTTCTTGTGGTAGTCTTCCAGGAGTTCTGCGGGCGGCAGCACTTCCTCTTCTTCTTTGGGGAACTTGCACTGGTCAAAGTTGCAGTCCATTTCCACGAGTTCTTCGGGGGTGAACTTGCGGGACTTTTCGCTCACGACTTCGCCGTCGTCGTTGGTCTCGAGGATTTCTTCGCGGTTGTTCCACCAGTCCATTATGGGCTTGCAGTGTTCCAGGCGCATGGGCTTCGTCTTGCTGAAGTGCTTGTAGCCTTCGGGCATGTCGAGGCGGTAGAACCAGGTTTCCTTGGTGCTGAACCCTGTCGGCGCGCCTTTCGCCTTTTCGTTGTCGAAGAACAGGATGTTCGTCGCAATGCTGGTGTAGGGACTAAAGATGCTGCCCGGCAGGCGAATGACGGTGTGCAGGTTGAATTCGCGGAGCAGCTTCTGCTTGATGGCGAGTTTTGCGCCGTCGGTACCGAACAGGAACCCGTCGGGGACAATCACGCCCGCACGGCCCATCTTTTTGAGGCGATACATGATGAGCACAATGAAAAGGTCAGCGGTTTCGCTGCTCTGCATGTTCATCGGGAAGTTCAGCTTGGCGTTCATGCCTGTGCTGCCGCCATACGGCGGATTCATGCCGATGCAATCCACCTTGTCGCTGTCCTTGAATTCCGTCACCTTGCGGCCAAGCGAATCCGTGTGGGTGATATTCGGTTCTTCGATGTCGTGGACGAGCATGTTGGTTATTGAAAGCAGATACGGGAGCGGTTTCCATTCCTGCCCGACAATGGACGACTGGAATTTCTTTTCGTCGCTCGTCGTCTTTACGGAGGGTTTCAGGTAGTTCAGGCAGCTGGTCAAGAAGCCACCCGTTCCGCTGGTAAAGTCGCCGAACGTTTCACCGAGTTTCGGGTGCAGCTGTTGCACAATGAAGTCCGTCAAAGCTCGCGGCGTGTAGAATTCGCCCGCATTGCCTGCACTCTGCAAATCTTTCAGGATTCCTTCGTAAATATCGCCGAAGGTGTGGCGATCGTCAGCGTCGCTAAAGTCCACTTCGTCAATGATGTTGATGAGCTTGCGGAGGATGATGCCGTCTTTCATGTACTGGTTCAAGTCTTCAAAAACCATCCGCACAATCGCCTTGCCACGCGGCGTATTTTCGTTCACGGGCAAGTTCTTGAGCGTCGGGAACAGTTCGTTGTTCACGAATGCGAGCAACGCATCACCCGTAAGCGCTTTGCCATCTTTTTCATCGACAGCCCAGTTACGCCAGCGCATCTTTTCGGGAATGATGGATTTGTACTTGTCCTTGGTACATTCCCAGATTTCTTCCTGGGCGTCATAGACTTTCAAGAAAAACATCCATACCATCTGTTCGATTCGCTGGGCATCGCCGTTGATACCGGCATCACCGCGCATTTCGTTCTGCAATCTTTTGACCAAGTTATTTACGGACATATATTACCTTATAAAACCTATTTGACAATCCAGCGACCGGTTTTGTCGGAGCCTTCGCGAGCAATCACATCCAAGTCTTGCAACTTGGACATTTCACGATCGATCGTCCTTTCTGAAACCTTTAATTTTTTTGCAATCATTGCAATGGTGACATCACCATCGTTTATCATATCAATAATTTTCTTCTGACGCAACGAGAGCTTAATGTCGTTTGCCAATGCAGTTCCCTCTTCAACAGGAATATCCTTGAATTGTTTCAATGTATCAAGAATATTCTGGAGCATGAATTCAATAAACGGACTGCACTCCCCCGCCACAGAAGACTTCGCAATAGCATCATAATACTTTTGCTGGTTGGCATAGACCATATTTTCAACCGGCAAATGTTCAAAGGCGGGGTTCCACTTACCAAGAATAAGCGACTGCCACAAGCGCCCCATACGACCATTTCCATCGCTAAACGGGTGGATAAACTCAAACTCGTAATGGAAAATGCAAGAACGAATCAGCAAGTGTTCCTTGCTCTTTTTTAACCATTCAAACAAATCAGCCATCAACGCAGGAACTCTGCCTGGCGGAGGCGCTAAATGGATGCACTTTTTTCCATTGAAAACGCCTTCGTTACAACTACGGAACCGCCCTGCATCAAGAGTTATACCGTGCATCATTACGCCATGAGCCTTTAACAAATCCCTAATCGAAAAGGGATTGAGCTTAGGGTATAATTCATAAGTTGCCAAAGCGTTTTTGACTTCAATGATTTCGCGTTGTGGAGCAAGAACTCTTTTGCCGTTGATAATGTCGCTCACTACATTTTCGCTTAATGTATTACCTTCTATAGCAAGGGAGCTGTGAATGCTCTTAATTTTATTCGCCTTACGCAACTTGAGCTTATCCGCTTGTTCCAAGCGAATGACAAAGCGCTCTATCAACGACGAAATTTCCGTTGCAAGAGAAAGAATCTCAGAATTCAATTTAAAGGGCGGCTGATACACTTATTACTCCGACATATAACCTGACAAATAGAGCGACATTTACACTGACATTTACTACGACAATTAGACCGACAAATACAACGACATCGTAAATATATATTATGCGACATCGTCGGTCAAGTAGAGCTGTTTTTTCAGGTCTATAACGGCGGCTTCATAGCCTTCTCGCCCACCAAAGAGCTTCATAATCTTGGGTACTGTACCAATATGGCTGAACGGGTCCAATTTCAGAACGTCATTCTGCTCCATCTGTAAAATTCCATCGTCGGCATACTTAACAAGCAAAGCCTCTAGAACTTCGCGCGCCTTACCCTCATATTTTGCCAAATAATTGCGCTTTTTCACATTATTTGCACGCTCACGACGAGTCAATGGTTTCTGGTCAAACGCCACATGGCAAATGATGTCGAAAACATCCACTTTAGCCATGTCGGGATTCGCTTCGCGGATAGCGTCAATCAGTACATCGTATTCCTTGAGTTCATCGACAATAGCGGCCTTACGAGCTTCGGCAGACCAGCGCTTGATAAAATCATCCAACGTTGCAAACTTGCCACGGATATTCTTGCGGGTAAAATCGGTAAAACTTTCAACCACTTGCGTTTTACCATCAGCGCCCAGATACGAGACCGTTTCGGCATCAATTTTTACTTCGACATGGTTGATGTAATACTTTTTCGGACCTGGATTGTAAGGATGCTTGGGCTCATGCAAACCACCACCGCCGCCACCATGCGTAGGCTCTTCAGGCATTTCGGGTTCACCGTCAAATTCAGGATCCTTGAACATCTGCGTTGCATTACGGAAATCAAGGATTTCAAAATGCCATTTGCCCTTATCCGTCTTGAGTCGGGTGCCGCGACCGACAATCTGCTTGAACTCCGTCATCGTGCCAATTTCCTTGTCGATAACGATAAGTCCGCAAGTTTTGCAGTCTACGCCCGTACTCAACATTTCAGAAGTCGTCACCACAACCGGGTAAGCTTCATCTGGCTCAATAAAGTTGCCAAGTTGCTTTTTCCCGACAGCATCATCGCCCGTAATGCGCATGACATAGCGGGAATCTTCCTTAACCATGTCAGCATTCAAATTCACAAGAAGCTGACGCATCGCTTCGGCTTCTTCCACATCGGTACAGAAAACAATCGTTTTGGTCATACGACCAATCTTGTATAGCATCTGCGTAATGCGACGTGCGACAACTTCACGACGGGTCTTGATAACGAGTTCGCGACCAAAATCCGGACGCTGATACAGCTGTTCCGGGATGACGTTGCCGAAAAGGTCTATTTCTTGAGGACCTTCTGGCGCCCAGCCTTTCAAATCCACATTCAAGAAACTGTTTGTCACGCGATACGGAGCAAGGAAACCATCTTCAATACCTTGCTTCAACGAATACGTGAAAATCGGTTCGCCAAAGTATTCCAGGTTATTGGCACCATTCGCGACCTTAGGTGTAGCGGTCATGCCAATTTGCGTTGCTCCGCTGAAATATTCAAGAATCTTTCGCCATTCGGAATCTTCTTTTGCAGAGCCACGATGACATTCGTCCACAAGAATCAAGTCGAAGAATTCAGGCTTGAATGCGGTAAACGGATCGGGTACACCCTCGTCGTACGAAACCAGCTGTTGATACAACGCCATGTAGATTTCATAACTGGAATCCAGTTCCTTGCCCTTCACTTTTGTCATAATTTTCTTGAAGGGTTTGAAATCCTGACCCATGGTCTGGTCAATAAGGACATTGCGGTCGGCAAGATACAAAATCTTCTTTTTGCATTCAGATTTATGCAAGCGTTCAATAATTTGAAACGCCGTATAGGTCTTGCCTGTACCCGTTGCCATCACGAGGAGAATTCGTTTGTCTCCGCGAGCGACGGCTTCCACAGTGCGGTTAATCGCGATTCGCTGGTAATAGCGCGGAGCATGAGTGTCCGCATCCCAATAGTAAGGCTGGTTAATGACCTTTTCTTGTTCGGGAGTAAAATTCTTTTTTGCTCGTACGCGTTCAAGGAGCTGTTCACGTGTCGGGAACTTGTCTAGCGGAATTTCCGTTTCGGTTCCCGTCAAAAAGTCGTGTTCTACAAAACCATCGCCATTGCTGCTGTAAGCAAAAGGGATGTCAAGAATCAGGGCGTAATCCATCGCCTGTTGCAAACCGCCACCTACAGGGTGATTGTTGTCTTTTGCCTCGACAATAGCGATTGGGTAATTCGGCGAAGAGTAAAGCAAGTAATCTGCCTTTTTACCCTGTTTGCGGGCATGCTTGCCACCCTGAAAAATAACGCGCCCATCGGTGAAATACTTTTCCATACGCATATCTTCAGCCGCCCAACCCACAGCGTTTAACGCCGGCGTTATGTAGCGGTTCTTGATATCTTCTTCGGAAAGTTCTTTCTTGTTCGGATCCATGAGCAAACCTTATTAGCAAATATACATCAAGAAAGTGACGAAAATCAGCAGAAAACAAGGATTTTAGAGCGTTTTATGAGATTTATAGGAAATTTCATTGAAACGGCAGTATTTAGCGCTATTGCATTTAGTTTACAAATTATATAGATTTATGTATATTTGTAAACTAGGGAGATGATTATGGCGGACCTTAAGATTTTTTCAACTCGACTTAGAAACGCACGCATAATGCAAGGCTTGTCTATGGATCAACTTTGCGAATCCATGGGTAGCATCGTTTCGAAAATGACCATATCCAAATACGAGAACGGCTCTCTCGCTCCGAATAGTACTAACATCATCGCCCTCGCCAAGGCATTAAACCAACCCGTCGATTATTTTTTTAGACCATTTTCGGTACAAATTGAATCGGTCAAATTCCGAAAAAAAAGTTCTCTTCTGCAAAAAAAAGAGAACAGCCTCCGTGAAGTAATCGCAGATTTAATGGAACGCTACATCAACATCGAAGAAATTTGCTCAGAATCGCCAAATAAATCTCAAATTTCACAGGTAAAGGTTTCTTCTGCCAAAGATGTTAAGGAAGCGGCTTCGACGGTCCGTAAAGAATGGGCTCTCGGTTTGGGAGGCATAGTCAATGTCATCGACTTGCTTGAAAATCATGGCATTAAAGTTATAGAGATAGACGCTCCAGATTCTTTCGATGGGATGAGTTCGCTCGTCAACGAAAAATTCCATATAGTCATCTTAAACAAAAAATTCTCTGCCGAAAGAAAGCGCTTTACAGCACTTCATGAGCTAGGACATCTCATTCTTCATTTCCCTGATTCAATAGAATCAAAACAAGAAGAATCTTTCTGCCATTTATTTGCTAGTGAAATGTTGATTCCAGAATCAGAGATTAAACGTATTCTTGGCAATACGCGCAAGGATATTTCTTATCAAGAACTGAAAGCCATTCAGCTTGGTTACGGAATATCATGCGATGCGATTATGTACAAGGCTAAAGAATGCGGAGTTATTACAGAACAACGCTATCGGACATTCTGCATCCAGAAAAATAAAGCCAAAGGATTCAAGGCTCTTATCGAATCAGCATTATATCATCAAGAAGAATCAACGAGGTTTGTACGTTTGGTGTATAAGGCTTTAAGCAAAGAGCTTATCACCTTTTCAAAAGCAGCAAGCCTTTTGCATCAGGATATTGAACAAGTACGCAGGGATCTTGCTTTAGTATGATTCAAGAACGTATTGTCATCAGTGATGCAAATATCTTTTTTGACTTACTTTCAGTCAGTTTACTGGAAGCGTTCTTTGCCCTGCCCTGTGAAATTTGCACTACCGATTTAGTGATTAACGAAATCACGAGACCTGAACAGATTAAGATTATTCAAAAATTTATCAAATTAAAGAAATTAAAAGTCGTTTCTTTCGATGCAGAAGATTTTAGCCAAGTCATTCTACTACAATCCAATTGCCAGAATAATGCTTCAATGGCAGACTGTTCTGTTTGGTATTATGCAAAAAAGGTAGAAGGCAGATTACTGACCGGTGATGGAAAGTTGCGTTCAGCAGCGGAAAAAGACAATGTCAAAGTTTCCGGCATCCTGTACTTATTCGACAACTTCATTGAATACAATATTTTATCGCCTTTGGAAGCGGCAGAAAACCTTGAAGATTTAATGAACATTAATATGCGATTACCTAAAGGCGAATGCACTTCTCGAATTAAGAAATGGCATAAGTAATTGATATTTAGATTCAAGCCGGGCGTTGCGGGCTGGCGTCTGAAGCCCGCTCGAAGGGGTAGCGAAAGACTTGGTTGGAAACCAAGGCTGTAGCGAGGGGGATTCCTCCCCCATTCCTATAAAAAATGCTATATTTCCCGCCGAAAAATTATCTTCAAGGATACAACCATGAAACGTACACATAACTGCGGCCAGCTTCGCAAGGAAGATGTTGGCCAGACCGTAACACTCGCCGGTTGGGTGGATCGCCGCCGTGACCATGGTGGTGTGATTTTCGTTGACCTCCGCGACAAGTATGGCAAGACCCAGATCGTTTTCAATCCGGATTACAATGCCGATGTTTTGAAGACTGCCGAACAGCTCCGTAACGAATACGTTATTTACGTGACTGGTAAGGTCTACGCCCGCGAAGAAGGCAACACGAACGAAAAGCTCGCTACGGGTGAAATCGAAGTCAAGGCTGACAAGCTCGAAATTTTGAACGCCGCTCTCACTTCTCCGCTCACCATCAACGACCCGAACGAAGAATGCAAGGAAAACGACGACCTCCGCTTGCAGTACCGCTATTTGGACCTCCGCCGTCCGTGGATCCAGAAGAAGCTCCTCCTCAAGAGCCGCTTCCTCAAGGCCGTGTACGACTTCTTCTATTCTAACGGTTTTGAAAACATTGAAACTCCGTGCCTTTGCAAGTCCACTCCGGAAGGCGCACGTGACTACCTCGTGCCGTCCCGCGTGAACCCGGGCAAGTTCTACGCCCTCCCGCAGTCTCCGCAGCAGTACAAGCAGCTCTTGATGATTGCCGGTATGGACCGCTACTTCCAGATCGCCAAGTGCTTCCGCGACGAAGACCTCCGCGCTGACCGTCAGCCGGAATTCACGCAGATCGACGTTGAAATGTCCTTCGTCAACCAGGACGAAGTGATGGAAATGTTCGACAAGTTCGTGACTGAAGTTCTCGGTAAGGTTTGGAACTTCGAACCGCCGCGCCACATCCGCCGTATGAAGTGGGCAGAAGCTATGCTCAAGTACGGTTCCGATAAGCCGGACCTCCGCTTCGACCTCGAAATTCACGACGTGTCTGAAATCGGTGCAAAGTCCAACTTTGGCGTGTTCAAGAACTGTGTTGCCGCTGGTGGCAAGATCCGCGGTATCGCTGCTAAGGGTTGCGTTGACTTTACTCGTAAGCAGATTGACGAACTCACCGCTTACGTTGCTAAGTACGGTTCCAAGGGCCTCGTGTGGATGCGCGTCAAGGAAAATGACGAAGTTGAAACTCAGGTTGGCAAGTTCTTCACGACCGAACAACTTAACGAACTCCGCGACGCTGTTGGCGCTAAGTGCGGCGACATGATGTTCTTCATCGCAGGTCCGGAAAAGATTGCAGCTACGGCTATGGGTCAGCTCCGCTTGGAAGTCGCCCGTATTAAGGGTCTCCGCGATCCGAAGAAGCGTGAATTTGTGTGGATTACCGAATTCCCGATGTTCGAATACAGCGATACCGAAGGCCGCTACATGGCTATGCACCACCCGTTCACCAACCCGCTTCCGGAACATTTGGACATGATGCTCGGCGGCAACCTCAAGGATTGCAACGCCGAAGCTTATGACCTTGTTCTTAACGGTGTGGAAATCGGCGGTGGTTCTATCCGTATTCACAACCCGGAAGTTCAGGAAAAGGTGTTCCGCCTGTTGGGTCTCTCCGAAGAACAGGTGAAGACCAAGTTCGGCTTCTTCGTCGATGCATTCAAGTACGGTGCTCCTCCGCACGGCGGTCTCGCCTTCGGTCTCGACCGCGTTGTTGCTACGATGGAAGGTGAAGAATCTATCCGTGACTACATCGCATTCCCGAAGAACACGAGTGCTTCTAGCCCGATGGACCAGTGCCCGAGCGAAGTGGACCTCCAGCAGCTGCAGGACATCCACATCTCCGTGCAGATGCCCAAGGGCAACGAGAAAAAGTAAAAGGTGATTTCGGCACAATGGCCGGAATGACATTTTCACGACTTTAAGTCATGGCGGGTTCCAACCCGCCATTTTTTTTGAACGATGAAAAAAAAACAGACAAATGCATAAGGCGAGAGTCGCGCCAAAATTTATTTTGGCATGACCGAGCCGAGCATTTGCTGCTTGAGCGCAGCGAAAGCAGAAAGAACCGTCGGTATTGCTACCGGCGGTTCTTTGATTGTTGGATGGAGGAGGAGTCTTTTTTATAAGTTCTTTTTCTGCTGTTTATGTTCATCGACATTGCCGCAGGGTTTCAGATGGCGATAAACGGCAGGATGCCCCGAGATGCTGTCAATGGAAAGAAAATGTGAGGATTCGGATACGGCTACACCGAATGAATCCGTTTGCCCTGTGAACAGGCTATTGATGTATCCCATGTCGTTCTCCTATATTTTCAAATTCTTCAGGTATTGCGAGAGTTCCATGTTCGCGGAGTAATCCACCGGGCACTCGATGATGCTCGGCACGTCCTGGCGGAAGGCTTCGCGCAAGGTGCTCGGCAAGTCTTCGGTGCGTTCGATGCGATAGCCCTTCAAGTGCAAAGATTCGGCGTACTTGACATAATCCGGGTTTGTGAATTCAACCGCGTAGCTGTCGCCGTAGCGCTCTTCCTGCTTCCACTTGATGAGGCCGTAGCCGCCATCGGTAAAAATCAGCGTCACAAAGGGGATGTGTTCGCGATAAGCCGTTTCAAGTTCCTGGCTGTTCATCATAAAGCCGCCATCACCCGTGACCGCCAAGACCTTTTTCTTGGGGTTCAGAAGCTTTGCCGCAATCGCGCCAGGTACCGCAATACCCATGGTTGCAAAGCCGTTAGAAATAATGCAGGTGTTCGGATGGTCGCAATTGTACTGACGAGCAATCCACATCTTGTGCGCACCCACGTCCGAAATCAGAATGTCTTCTTCATCTAGAACGAGGCGAATGTCATGAAGCACCTTCTGCGGTGTTGGCGGGAAACTCGTATCGTGATCGTAACGCGAATGCTCGGCGACCATCATCGCACGGATTTGCATGGCCCATTCCGGTTCCCAGGAGTTCGGACAAACGCTGCAGAGCGCATCGAGGGATGCAGAGATGTCGCCAATAATCTCTTCGTCGGGCTGATAGAATTTGTTCACATGGTTCGGCGTTTCGTCGATGTGAATAATCATCTTGTCGCCATTCGGATTCCACTTGGCAGGCGCGTATTCCACGACGTCATAGCCCACGGCAATCACGAGGTCCGCCTGTTCCATGACAATGTTCGGATAATCCCTTTGAGGTAGTCCGATGCAGCCCATAAAATACTTTTCGCAAGTCGGGATTACACCCTTTGCCATCATGGTGCAAACCACAGGTATCTTGGACGAGGACACAAATGCTCGCAAAGCCTCGGAGGCGTGGTTACGCACAGCGGAATGGCCTACAAGAACCACCGGGCGCTTTGCATTTGCAAAGACCCCGCCCGCCGCGAGAATCGCATCGGTGCTTGCATACACGGTGTTTTCGCGATGGTGCTTCAGCGGAGTTTGAGCGACCTCGCCTTCGACTTCCATAGCGGCAATGTTGCACGGCAAGTCGATGTGGCATGCACCGGGCTTTTCCATTTCGGCGTACTTGAATGCAATACGGACAATTTCATTCACCGTATCTGGGCGAACAACCTGCTTACTGCGCTTGGTAATCGGCGTAAACATGTTCACCAAGTCCAAATATTGATGGCTCGTCAAGTGCATACGCTCGGTGCCCACCTGCCCCGTAATGGCAATCAGCGGAGCGCCGTCGGAGTTTGCATCGGCAACGCCCGTCACAAGGTTTGTAGCGCCAGGGCCAAGGGTCGAAAGGCAGACGCCCGCCTTCCCCGTCAAACGCCCATAGACATCAGCCATAAAAGCGGCACCCTGTTCGTGACGCACCGTAATGAACTTGATGGACGACTTTTTAATCGCTTCCATCAGTTCGAGAGTTTCTTCACCAGGGATTCCAAAAATGTACTTGACGCCTTCACTTTCTAAGGACTTGATCAAAACTTCAGCAGTGTTCATAATCGTTCTTGTTTAATTGTTTCTGCAAGGGTTTAGCAATAATCGTGCCAACTTGAACGAAATGCATAAAAAAGCGGAATTGTTTGGACACAAGGCACTAAGCGATAATCGATCCATGCAAAATAAACGGTCTAAACAAGTCATTTTCGCCATTTTTTTGTTCCTAAACGTTTGTTTTGCGGACAAGAAATGTAAAGCCATGCAGAAAACGTGACTACAAGCTTCTTACACAAAACGTACTTTTTACAGGATTTGCAAATTTTCTCAATTCTTGCGCACTTTATATAGGCAAACTGGAATTTTCCGACGATTGGCACGGCTTTTGCTTCTACACTGGCGAAACCATTAAGGAGAATTCCTCATGAACATTACTCGTAAGTTCTTATCCACTCTTGCTGCTGGCGCTTTGGTCCTGGGGGCTTTCGGCCTAATGGGCTGCGAAGAAAGCAAGGAAAGCGCAACCGTCAAGGTGGGCTTGCTCCACTCCCTCACCGGCCCCATGGCCATTAGCGAAAAGGCCGTCCGCGATGCAGAAGTCTTGGCTATCGAACAGATCAACAAGGCCGGTGGCGTTCTTGGCAAACAGATTGTTTTTGTTGAAGAAGATGGCGCTTCTGAGCCTTCCACTTTCGCCACCAAGGCTGAAAAGCTGATCGACATCGAAAAGGTTGCTACCGTATTCGGCTGCTGGACATCTTCTTCCCGTAAGGCTGTAAAGCCCATCTTCGAAGAATACAAGTCTCTGCTCTGGTATCCGGTGCAATACGAAGGCATGGAAATGTCCCCCAACATTGTCTATACGGGGGCCGCTCCTAACCAGCAAATCGTCCCGGCTATCGAGTACCTGATTTCCAAGGGTTACAAGAAGCTGTTCCTTTTGGGCTCCGACTACGTGTTCCCCCGCACCGCAAACATGATCATCAACGCTCAGGCTAAGGCTGCAGGCATTGCCGTGGTGGGCGAAGAATACGCCGATATGGACCAGACCGATTTCGCAGCCATCATCGCAAAGATCGAAGCCGCAAAGCCCGATGTTATCGTGAACACCTTGAACGGTACCGGCAACGTTTCCTTCTTCAAGCAGATGTCCGAAAAGAACTACTCCAGCAAGGAATACATGACCATGTCCTTCTCCATTGCTGAAGAAGAAGTTGCGACCATCGGTCCCGCCATTCTCAAGGGGCACCTGGTTTCGTGGAACTACTACCAGACGACTTCTACTCCTGAAAACGAAGCCTTCGTTGCCGCTTACAAGGCAAAGTTCGGCGAGAAGCGCGTAACATCTGACCCGGCTGAAGCCGCATACGATGCAGTTTATCTGTGGGCTGAAGCTGTGAAGGTCGCCAAGAGCTTCGATGTGGGCGCAATCCTTACCGCACTCAAGTCTGGCGCAATTTCCTTCAAGGCCCCGGAAGGCGTCGTGACTGTTGACGGCAAGTCTCAGCATCTCTCCAAGCCGGTCCGCGTGGGTGAAGTTACCGACGACGGCTTAATCAAGGAAGTATTTGCTACCGCTGGCCCCGTGGCCCCGGATCCGTATCTGACTACCTACGATTGGGCTGTAAAGGCCGGTCTCCAGCCGCTGAACTAAATCTCATTTTGTAAATCCTCAAATAAAACCGCAGGCTCTCGCGCCTGCATCCTTGCAACAGCGGGCCTTAGGGCCCGCGCCCTTTTTAAGTCAAACAAAACTTCAACTTTTTAACCGCATTCGGACCGAGGGAACCTTGGAACAAACCATCAACATCCTTTTTAACGGTTTAAGCCTCAGCTCCATTATTTTGCTGACCTCCTTAGGCCTTGCCATTACCTTTGGCGTAATGCGCGTCATTAACATGGCCCATGGCGAATTCGTCATGATCGGCGCCTACACGACTTTTGTGGTTCAACAACTTTTCTCGAATTTTCTGCCCGAAGCAATCGGCGGTCTTTACTACTTCGTAGCCATTGCAGCTGCATTTGGCGTTGCATTCGGCCTAGGAAGCCTCCTAGAAAAATTTGTGATTTCCAGACTTTATGGTCGTGAAATCGACAGCCTTTTGGCTACATGGGGCATTAGCCTGATTTTGCAACAGGGAGCCCGTTCCATCTTTGGTTCGCAAGGCGTAAACGTTACCGCCCCCGCCTTCCTCAGCGGCGGCATCACTCTTGGAGAATGCACTTTCTCTTACAACAGAATTTTCATTATCCTGCTGGTGGCCCTTTGCATGGGCGCTGTTTGGCTCGTCATGTACAAGTCTAATTTCGGCTGCCAGATGCGCGCTGTGATGCAGAACCGTCCCATGGCTCAATGCATGGGCATCAACTCCCGCAAGGTGGACAACATCACCTTCGCCATGGGTTCCGGATTCGCTGGCATTGCAGGCTGCTCCGTAGCCCTCTTGGGTTCCATCGACTCCACCGTTGGCCAAAGCTACATCGTCAACTCCTTTATGGCTGTAGTGCTTGGGGGCGTTGGCAACTTGGCAGGCACTGTCATCGGTTCGAGCATTATCGGCATCAGCTCCATCTTTACTGAAAACTACACCTCCTCCACTATTGCAAAGGCTGTAGTACTTCTCATTGTCATTGTGTTCTTGCAAAAGAAACCCCAAGGCCTGTTCGTTATCAAGAGCAGAAATTTGGATTAAGAGTTTAACGAAGGATTTTAGGAACAACCATGAAAGCTTTAAAACTATTCGAAAGACACGGGTCCAACGTTACTTTTGGGATTATCGTTTTTATTCTGGCCATGATGCCTGTGCTCCTGATGCTGGGCGTGGTCAGCAGCAGTTCCACCATTTTGTTCCTCGGCAAGTGCATTAGCTTTGCCATCGTCGCCATCGGTATCGATTTGATCTGGGGCTATACTGGAATTTTGAGCCTTGGTCACGGCTTGTATTTTGCCTTGGGCGGATATGCCATGGCCATGTACCTGAAAATGCAGGCAACCGGCGGGCAAATCACAGACTTTATGCACATCGGCGGTTTAACCGAATTGCCTTTTGTCTGGGAGTTTTTCACCCTTTCTCCGGGTAGCTTGCTCTTTGTCGTTATCGCCCCTGCAGTTGTTGCATGGATCGTGGGGTACTTCATTTTCAAGAACCGCGTGAAGGGCGTTTATTTTTCCATTATTTCCCAGGCGCTGACCTGGGCGGCATGCTCCTTGTTCATCGCTATGTCCCCCTACACCAACGGTAACGTGGGCATCACCGAAATCAAGTCCATTTTCGGTAGCATCAAGGGCAGCGCAAACCAAGGAAACATGTTCCTGCTGTTTTACGTCGCTATTATTGCATTAGTTGCAATTTATGCTCTTTCCAAATTCTTGGTGGAACGTAAATTCGGCAAGGTTTTGATCGCTATTCGCGACGGTGAAAACAGAACTTATTTCTCCGGTTATCCCGTAAGCCGCTACAAGACCTTCATCTACGTTCTTTCTGCAGCCTTTGCGGGCGTTGCAGGTGCTATTTTCGTGAACTTCAACGGATGTATCACTCCTTCCCAGATGACTATCACCTATTCCATCGGCATGGTAATCTGGGTGGCCATCGGCGGCCGCGGAACCATTATCGGCGCAGTGATTGGAGCATTCTTCATCAACATCTGCGAATACAACTTGAGCTCCGGCAGTACCGTAGAAGTTTGGCAGTACATTATCGGCATTCTGTTTTGCGTCACCATTCTGTTCTTTAAAGGCGGCATTGTCGGACTTGTTCAAGATACGGCTCCCAGGATTATTGAAAAAATTCGCACCGGCAAGGTGAAGGCTTAAGGTAGATTATGTCCTACGAAATCGTTTCGAAAGAAGAACTGCATGCAAAGATCGAAAAAGTTGAACCAGTCAAACAGCTTTCTCCCTATGTTCTTGAAATCGACCATATCTCTGTCTGCTTTGATGGCTTTTACGCCTTGACCGACGTTCATACCAAGGTTAAGAGAAATGACATTCATTTCTTTATTGGTCCTAACGGTGCAGGCAAAACCACTTTGCTGGATATTATCTGTTCCAAGACAAAGCCCACCAGCGGCTGCGTGATTTTCCACCCGATGTACAATGATCCTGTGATCTTGACGGGTATGAAGGAATACAAGATTGTCTGGCTTGGAATTGGCAGAAAATTTCAGGTGCCTTCTGTGTTCATCAACCTGACTGTGGAAGAGAACATGGTTCTCTCTCTGAAAAAAGGCAAGAGAATTGTGGACACCATTCTTCGCAAGCCCTATAAAGAAGAAATGGACCACATCGAAGAAACCTTGCAGAAGGTTGGTCTTGCCGACAAGCGTAATTGGCGTGCCGGTTCCTTAGCACATGGCGAAAAACAATGGCTTGAAATCGCTATGCAACTGGTGCAAAAGCCGGAAGTCATTATGTTGGACGAGCCCGCCGCAGGCATGGGCAAACCCGAGACTTTCAAGACCGGTGAAATCCTGAAAGAAATCAAGAAGGAATGCACCGTTATCGTTATTGAACACGATATGGACTTTGTCAAGCAGATTGCAGACAAGGTCACCGTTCTTCACGAAGGGAAAATTCTGATGGAAGGCGGTGTGACAGAAGTGCTGGCCGACCCCACCGTACAAAAGGTTTACTTGGGTCGCGGTGGCGAATAGGAGATTTTTATGCTTTACTTGAAAAACATGGATTCTTATTACGGCGAAAGTAAGGTCATCGAAGGCCTCTCTCTGGATATTCCCAAGGGAAAGATTGTCAGCCTTATCGGCCGTAACGGCGTTGGCAAAAGCACTACTTTAAAAAGCATTATGGGCTTGGTCAAGACCGGTCCCGAAACTTCCCTCCTCTTTGACGGCAAGGAAATTGCCGGTTTGCCGGCGTACGAACGCGTTCGCCGCGGCATCGGCTATGTTCCCCAGGGTCGCGATATTTTCCCGCAGATGACGGTTCTTGAAAACCTAGAGTTGGGCGTGCAACCTATACTTGGCCGAGGCGAGAAAGTAGGCAGGAAAAAGATTCCCGAATACTTGTACGATTTGTTCCCTATTCTCCCTAAGTTCGCCAAGCGCAGAGGCGGAGACCTTTCCGGAGGCCAGCAGCAGCAACTTGCCATCGCCCGAGCCTTGGTGCAGGATCCTAAAATCCTGATTTTGGACGAGCCCACCGAAGGAATCCAGCCTTCCATCATTAACGACATCGGCCGAGCCATTCGCAAGATTAACGAATGGAAGGGCATTACCGTATTGCTGGTGGAACAGTACTTGGATTTTGTCATGGAAAACAGCCACTACATCAACATTATGGAAAAAGGCAACATCATTTTCCACAAGGAAACTTCCCTTTGCGAAAAGGCTGAAGTCCAAAAACTGATGACGGATTAATTATGCATTTAACTCCAAGAGAAACAGAAAAGTTGATGCTGCATTACGCAGGAATCGTTGCAAGCGAAAGGTTGCAGCGGGGTTTGAAGCTGAACTACCCCGAGGCTGTCGCCTACATTTCCAGCAAATTACTGGAACTGGCTCGCGACGGCAAATCTGTTGCAGACTTGATGTCGGAAGGCCGCAAGATGCTCTCCGCAGATCAGGTTCTTGATGGCGTTGCAGAAATGATTCACGAAGTCCAGCTGGAAGCCACATTCCCCGATGGCACCAAGCTTGTCACCGTCCACGATCCCATTCCCACCACCGGAAAAATCATTCCTGGCGAAGTCCTTGTGGAAGACGGGTTCATCGAATTGAACGCCGGCAAGAAATCCATCGTTTTGGACGTCACCAATACCGCGGATCGCCCTGTTCAGGTGGGTTCCCACTTCCATTTCTTCGAAGTCAACAAGAAATTGGATTTCAATCGCGCAGCCGCCTACGGCATGCGTCTGGATATTCCCGCAGGCACCGCCGTTCGCTTTGAACCTGGCGAAACAAAGACGGTGAACCTGGTGGAAATCGGCGGCTCTCGCGAAGGCCACGGCTTGAATGGCTTGGTAGAAGGCTTGATGGACGACGAAAAGATTAAATCCGCAGCATTAGACAAAGCTTCTGCAGAAAAATTCGCAGGCGCATAAAGGCGGGAATTTATGTACAAGATTTCTAGAAAAGATTACGCTCAGATGTACGGCCCCACTGTTGGCGACCGCGTCCGTCTTGCGGATACCTCCCTTATCGTGGAAGTGGAAAAAGATTACTGCGTCTATGGCGACGAGGCGAAATTCGGCGGTGGCAAGTCCCTTCGCGATGGCATGGGCCAGGCCGTCCCCTTTAAGGACGAAGAATGCTTGGACTCCGTGATTACAAGCGCTCTCGTGATTGACTCCACTGGAATTTTCAAGGCCGATATTGGCATTAAGGACGGCCTGATTGCAGGCATCGGTAAAGCCGGCAACCCTCACATGATGGACGGTGTCACTCCCGGCATGATCATCGGAGCCTCTACCGAAGCCATTGCCGGTGAAGGCCTGATTTTGACTGCCGGCGGCATCGATACCCACATTCATTTTATTTCGCCCACGCAAGTTCGCACGGCCCTTTATAGCGGCGTTACCACCATGGTTGGGGGCGGTACAGGCCCTGCCGACGGCACCAACGCCACTACTTGTACGCCGGGCGCGTTCAACATTCACAGAATGCTGGAAGCTGCAGAAGACTTACCCGTCAATTTGGCTTTCCTCGGAAAAGGAAACGGATCCAATCCGGAACCTTTACGCGAACAAATTCGCGCAGGGGCCGCAGGCCTCAAGCTTCATGAAGACTGGGGTTCCACTCCCAAGGCAATCGACACCTGCCTCGGTGTTGCAGATGAATTCGACGTTCAAGTTTCCATTCACACAGACACGTTAAATGAAGGCGGCTTCGTAGAAGATACCATTTCGGCCTTTAAGGGGCGAACCATCCACACCTACCATACAGAAGGCGCGGGCGGTGGACACGCGCCCGACATCATTCGCGCAGCGGCCTTCCCTAATGTCCTGCCTTCTTCTACAAATCCCACCATGCCTTTCACGAAGAATACCATTGACGAGCATCTGGATATGCTGATGGTATGCCATCATCTTGACAAGAACAACAAGGAAGATGTGGCTTTCGCCGACTCCAGAATTCGCCCGGAAACCATTGCCGCCGAAGACGTTCTTCACGACATGGGCATTTTCTCCATGATGAGTTCTGACTCCCAGGCCATGGGCCGCGTAGGCGAAGTCATCACCCGCACTTGGCAAACGGCAGACAAGATGAAAAAGCAACGTGGCACTTTGGAAACAGACACGCCGCGTAACGACAACAACCGCGTGAAGCGTTATGTAGCCAAGTACACCATCAACCCCGCCATCACCCACGGAATTTCCAAGTATGTAGGTTCCGTTGAAGTGGGTAAGATTGCAGACTTAGTTTTGTGGCGGCCTGACATGTTCGGAGCAAAGCCCGAAATGATTTTGAAGTCCGGCTTTATCTGCGCTTCTAAAATGGGCGACGCCAATGCCAGCATTCCCACCCCGGAACCAGTGGTATATACCGACATGTTCGGCGCCCACGGAAAGGCCCTGGCAAAGACTTGCATTACCTTCGTTTCGGAATACGCCTTTACTCACGGCATCAAGGAAGAACTAGGACTTTCCAGAATGGTTCTTCCCGTCCGCAACTGCCGCAACATCGGGAAAAAGGACATGGTCCACAACGATCGAATTGCAAAACTGGAAGTCGATCCAGAAACTTATACCGTCAAGGTGGACGGTGAAAAAATTACCTGCGAGGCTGCCACAGAACTCTCCCTCGCCAGAAGATACTTCCTCTTCTAAAGCAACCACAAGGAGTTTAAAGTGATCGCTGATAAAATTCTTGGAAACCTTCACAAAAATTCCGAAACGACCTCAAAGGTTGTCGTTGACATTCCCTTTGAATGGTTCGAAACGGACAGACATCGCATTTTGAAAATTGCCGATGACGGCACAGAAGTTGGCATCCAGATTGACGAAAATCTTTCTGATGGCGATGTCCTTGCTGTCACGGCAGATAAAATCTACGCCGTCCGAATCAAAAAATCCAAACTGGTTCGCATTCCCGTCAAAACAATGGAAGAAATGGGCCGTTTGGGATTTGAATTGGGCAACCGCCATTTGTCCCTGCAAATCGCAAGCGATGGCATCACCATCCCCTTCGATGCCCCCACCTTCGAATACCTCATCCGCCTCGGTTTTTATCCTCGAATTGTAGAAGATGTCTTTGCCGACTACATCGTGTGCAAGGCTCACGGAGCAACTCAGAGCCACTCCCATGAGCACAACCACGATCATTCTCACGAGCACCATCACGACACCGAAGGCCATCACCACGAACATTAATTATGCTTGCCACCCTTCGGATGATTCAGATTTGCGATAGCCTGTTTCCTATTGGAGCCTTTACCCTCTCCAATGGTCTTGAAACATTGATCGCAAACAAGACCATCACAGACGGAAACGCCCTAGAAGAATACGTTTCCAGCTTTTTGAGTATCCTGCCCTACAACGATTTGGGCGTGATGATGTTGAGCTATGGCCATGCCCACGATATGGAATTCATCAAGGAACTGGACCACTTTTCCATGGCCCTAAAAGCCCCCGAAGAAGTCCGCACCGGTTCCAAGAAACTTTGCAGCCGGTTCCTTAAAATCTACAAGGAATTTGAGGGCGCCACGGATCGCAACTACCCGGCCCTCGATAATTACCGTTGCTCTGTTCTTGGGGACCCCTCCCAAAATATCTCAAGTTCCTGCATCGGAAACCACGCCATTGCCGTTGGCCTTTTTGCTAGTGATATCGGCCTCGACAAGGACGAGGCGGCCAGCATCTACACCTATAGCCTTCTGAACGCCGTCGTGACCAACGGGGTCAAAATGATTCCCCTGAGCCAGATGGTGGGGCAAAAAATACTCAGTCTAAGCCAAAAGAAAATCCTCCTGGCGGTTCATCAAGCCGCAACGCTCCAAATGGACGATCTTGGGGTCGGTGGCGTTGGCATAGATATTGCAAGTATGAAACACGAAGAACTTTATTCACGACTTTATATGAGTTAAAGGGATTTATGAGTTACGTAAAAATTGGCGTTGGAGGCCCCGTAGGCTCCGGAAAGACCGCTTTAATCGAAAGACTTACTCGAAAAATGAACAAGGAATACAGCATTTGCGTGGTCACCAACGATATTTACACCAAGGAAGACGCGGAATTCTTGATCAAGAATTCGGCACTGCCCGCCGAACGAATCGTAGGCGTAGAAACCGGCGGATGCCCCCATACCGCCATTCGCGAAGACTGTTCCATGAACCTGGAGGCTGTGGATGAAATGGCCCGCAGGTTCCCTGATGTACAGATCATTTTTATCGAAAGCGGTGGCGATAACTTGTCCGCAACATTCAGCCCCGACTTGGCAGACGCGAGCATCTATGTGATAGACGTGGCCCAAGGCGAAAAAATCCCCCGCAAGGGAGGCCCCGGCGTTATGCGTTCCGACTTGCTTGTGATCAATAAGACGGACTTGGCCCCGCTGGTTGGCGCAAGCCTAGAAGTCATGGCCCGAGATTCGGAGCGCATGCGTGAAGGCCGCAAGTTTTTATTCACAAACCTGATGAGCATGGATGGCGTAGACGAGGTCATCGCATGGATCAAGAAGGCCGTTTTATTCGAAGGCATTTAACCCCCAAAACCATTTACAAAGGAATTACATATGGCATGTTTCACAGTCCCTCTTGCAGAAGCCCTCATCACCACAGCCGTCACCTTGGTTGTGGAAAAGAAGATGCCTGAAAAGGCACCGTTGCAGGCTCCCCGCCGCTTATCCAAGCTGCTGTGGGGCGGCTCCGCCCTGCTTGCTTTCGAGCATTTCTGGCATGGCGAAATCCAGCCGTTCTACCCCTTCCTTACGGCAGCGCAGACCCCCGAATCTACGCAGACGATGCTCCATGAAATGTCTACCGTAGGCGTGGGCATGGCGTGCATGGTCACCTTGGCGTGGGCGGCGTCCTTAATATTCCTAAAGACCAAAGACAAGACAAAAGTGGCTCGCACAACTCAATCCGAGGAGGCGTAAAATGACCTTGCTTATTACCGTAATCGCAGCCATCGTTTCTAGCCTTCTCTGGTACAGCAGCATGACCAAGCAGGGCAAGGATACTATGAAGTATTCCACCCTCTGCTACATGTACTGGGGCGCATCCCTCATGTGGCTTGTAGACGCCATTGCAGAATACGCGGAGTTAGGTGCAGAGTACTTTACCCCGGCCTTCGCCGACATGGTAAACGACGCATTCCTCGGAGTTTCTGCAGTAACCTTGGGGTTGGTCATCTGGCTTGCACGGCTGTTTTGGTCCGCTAGATTCTTATGCAAAGTTCGCTCCGCATAAAGACCTGCTTTCGAAACGGAATTACTGAAATTGAGGACGCGTTTTATACGTCCCCTTACAAAGTAATGCATCCTTTTCATGACGGAAAACATTCCGATATCATGATGATGGCTGCCTCCGCCGGACTCCTTGGAGGCGACCATTTCTCATTGAATCTGGATTTTGGTGCAAAAAGCGACGCCACTTTTCTTTCCCAAAGTTACGAGAAAGTTTTTAACACCGACGGTAAAATGGCTTCCAAGGATATCACGATAAACGTAGGCGAAGAGGCTAAAGTCTGCTACATGCCCTATCCCGCCATTCCTTTTGCCGGGAGCCATTACCAGAGCCGTGCAAAGGTCCAGATCGACCCCTCCGCCATCTTTATTTATGCCGATATTTTCACTTGTGGCCGCACCGGCATGGGTGAATTTTTTTCTATGGACATGTTCCAAAGCAAAAGCCAATTTTACGTGGGTGACAAGCTGGTTTTCGCAGACCACACCCTCATAGACCCCCATAAATTTGACTACACCAAAATCGGTTTTTGGCAGAATTATACCCATAACGGAATGATGTTCATATACAGTCCCAAAGAGGAAATCCTGGATAATTTGAAGATGGCCATCCGGGAAAAATGCAAGGACATGGATGGCGTAACTGGAGTTTCCCATGCAGAAAAGGGCTTAGTGGTTCGAACCCTGGCCATGCGAGGGGAAACCATTTGGGATTTTTTTGAGTCTATCAGGGATTTTTACATACAAAAAATGTAAAGTCCCTAAAAATTGTATTTACGTAAAACTTACAGGAAGAATACCTGCAAGTTTATTTGAAATTTCATTCTCAAAATGTCCTAAAAACCATAGTTTCAACGGTTTGCGCAAAAAAGTCATGCTCCTTGGCACGGCTTTTGCATTTATTGGTGCATGAACTGCATGGAAACAGAAAACTCGTTTATTAATTCCATTTCGGCGATGTCGAAAGCGGAATTCGAGCACCGCTGCAGGCGTTTGCATAACGTTCTTGATGAGAACGATCTTTCGTCGAGCATGGGAGGCAACCACAAGGGTACAGACCCCATCCCTCTCGTGATTACGGCTGAAGAATGGAAAACGCTGGAAGCGGGTGTTGCGCAAAGGGCAAAGCTTTTTAACGCGCTCGCGAAAGACATTTATGGCGAACAAAGTCTTTGGAAAAAAGGAAAATTGCCCGCCGCGCTATTGTTTGCGAACCCGGATTTTTTGCAGGTTGTATGGAAAGTGCACCCGGTTGGCGATGTCTTTGTGAACTTGACATCCACCGATGTCGCAAGGCTCAAAGACGGAACTTTCGTGGCGGTGTCGGACCATTTGCAAATACCCGATGGGTTGGGGCGTGCGCTGGAGAACCGCATTGGCGTAAGCCGTGCATTCCCGGAACTTTTCCGCAGCATGCAAACGGAACGATTGGCAGGATTTTTCAAGAAGCTGATGGATGGCCTAGACGCCATGCACAAGAACATAGGAGGTGAAGGTGAAACCAGCAAGGTGGTACTTTTGGCATCGAGCCCGGACAATCCGCGTCGAGCAGAAGACGCAGTAATAGCCCGTTACCTGGGGATCCCGCTTGTCGAAAACGATGACCTCGCGATTCGCAACATGCAGGTGTACATGAAGACGCTTATGGGACTCAAGAAAATTGGGACCATATTCCGCCGAGTGGAAGACGGCATGTGCGACCCGCTGGAATTGCGAATTGACAGTGGCGAAGGGGCTGTTGGCTTAATCAGTTCCGTCCGCGCAGGGAACGTCGCGATAGCGAATTTTCTCGGGACAGGCGTTCTGGAAACGCCCGTATTCAAGCCGTTTTTGCCGGAGATTTGCAGCGAGCTTTTGGGCGAAGAACTGCTGTTGCGCGATGTGGAAACACTTTGGCTCGGGAATGTGGCCGATGCGGAACGCGTTTTGGCAGAACCTGAAAAATGTATTTTCAAAAAGGCATTCCGCGACGAAGGAAGTTTCAAGGAGGCAGAACCCAAGACTTATGCAACCATGACGACGACGGCACAGCTCGCCTTGTTGCAAACGGTCGAGAATGCACCCGAGCAATGGGTGGCAGAAAGATCGATGGAGGTTTCGACAGTTTACGCTTACCGAGGAGAGTTCACTCCAGCAGTTTCGCTGATGCGGTTCTTTGCGGTGAACACAGCGAAGGAAACTTCGGTGATGCCGGGCGGTCTCGGGATTTTGGACAATGGACTTGGAGAAAAAGACATTTGGGTGCTTTCGGAAAATCCTGTGGCGAACTTTTCATTGCTCGCGCCAGCAAGTCAGGCGATTACGCCGTCGAGAGCTGGAGGCGACCTGCCTAGCCGTGCGGCCGAGAACTTGTTCCGGCTGGGGCGAGCATTGTCATCATCGAACATGATGGCGCGTATCGCAAGAGGTATCGCGGTGAGGCTCTCGGACGAATCCTGGATGGACATGCCGGAGTTGCCGTGGATACTGAAGGCAGGGCTTACGGACGAATCGCAATCCAGGCTCGCGCAAGATCCCGAAAACGCACTCCGTTACTTTATCTTGCGCAAGGACAACAAGAACGGCATGCAATGCGTGCTGACGGAAATTCGAGAACTCGGCATGCAGTTACGCGACCGCATTTCGGAGGATTTATGGCTTTACTTGAACGGATTTGGCATTGCAGAAGTGCCGGCAGGAACAGGTGCGGCAGCGCTGTTGCCCTACCTAAAGGAGGTCCTGTCGGACAGCGCTGCAGTGGCCGGGCTAGCGGCAGATTCCATGACGCGAGGCCACGAATGGCGCTTTTTGGAACTCGGTCGTGAAATCGAGTGCGCCATCCGCACCTTACAACTTGTCAAAAGCCTGCTGTACACCGCCCCCACTGACGAGATGACGAACTTGCGCTTGTTGCAAGCGGTTCTTGAAATCGGCGACGGGCTCATGACATACCACCGCCGCTATGGAGGCCGTTTGCAAGTAGTCCCCGTCATCGACTTGCTTTTGTCGGACGAATCCAATCCGCGAAGCGTCGCCTACCAGGTGGCAAAATTGCGGAAAGCCGCAAAACACCTGCCCGGAAACGACCAGAGCGAAGCGACATTCTCGCCACTGGACCGCGAACTGATGCGCGTACTCGCTGAACTCCGCCTTGCAAACATTGAACAACTTGCAGAAACAGTAAATAACAAAAGGGAGAACCTCGTAAAACTTGTAGAAGTACAGATAAATTCTATTGAACGGATTGCCGAAATCGTAAATAGGCTCTACTTAAGCCATGCGCCACGCGCAGGAGTTTTCCACGCGACAACTACTGACGTATCGGAGGTTTAAGATGCCTATTTATCAAGTTGACCACGAGACCGTTTATGATTACCGCCTCCCCGTTCTTTACAGCAACCACCTCGCCCACATGCTCCCGCGATTAGTCAGTCGACAGAACTGGCTCAGCCACAGCATCGAAGTGGATCCGAACCCGACAATTCAGCAAGAACGCATCGACATTTTCGGGAACAAGGTGTTGGCATTCAGCATCGAGCAGGAGCACACGCACTTTAGATTCAAAACGACGGGCATCGTGGATGTTCAAAATGACGAGCCGCCAAAACAAGGTGAAACGATGAAATGGGAAGATGTCGCAAAACTTTTGGAACGCCCGACAAGCGACGAAACGCTAGACGCCGCGATGTATGCCTACGCCTCACCTTTCGCCAAATTTGACGAATCCGTCCGCAATTACGCGCTCGAAAGTTTTGAGCCAGGCCGCCCCATTTTTGATGCCGCCTACGAGCTGATGACGCGAATCTACACGGATTGCAAGTACACACCTGGAGCGACGAGAATCGGGGCACAGCCGCAAGAAATCTTGCGCGGGCGAAAAGGAGTCTGCCAGGACTTTGCGCACCTGATGATAGGCTGCTTGCGTTCACTGCATTTGCCCTGCCGTTACGTGAGCGGTTACCTCCGCACTCACCCCTGCGAAGGCCAACCCAAACTTGTCGGAGCCGACGCGACCCACGCCTGGGTCAGCACCTACATTCCCGGCCACGGCTGGGTAGAACTGGACCCCACTAACAATGTGCTCGGGGGTGACGAGCACATCATACTCGCCTGGGGCAGAGACTTCGGAGATGTGAGCCCGTTAAAGGGCGTCATCACCGGAGGTGGCGAGCATACCTTGAAAGTGTCCGTGAACGTGGACCTGAAGGAATAAGTACCCCCGGCAGGGAAAGGCGATCCCGGCACCGAGGCCGGGATGACAGTAAAGGAACATTTAACCTAAAAGCATAAGGAAACAAAACATGCGATTTGGAAATTACGACACCGAAGGCTTTTACGATGAGCTTTGCTTACCGGATGGGACTCCCCGCCCGGCAGCAGAGCCGTTGTTTACGAAAATCAACGAGCTTCCCGAAGGAGAACTGCAACGCCGCCAGATCATTGCGGAATCTGCGTTTTACGATAACGGAATTACATTCGCGGTTTACGGCAACAAGGACGGCAAGGACAAAATCATCCCCTTTGACGTCATCCCGCGTATTGTAAGTGCTGCCGACTGGAAGCATCTTGAAGCGGGGCTCAAACAGCGTACAAAAGCGCTGAACTGCTTTTTGACGGACATCTACAACGATCGCAAGATTTTGCGTGACAAGGTCGTTCCTGAGAGCCTCATCAACACCTGCACCGCTTACCGCCCGCAGATGGAAGGCTTTGTGCCACCCAAGGGAATCTGGGCGCACATTACAGGCACGGACCTTGTGCGCGATACCGACGGTACATTCTATGTACTTGAAGACAACATGCGTTGCCCGAGTGGCGTCTCGTATGTGTTGCAGAACCGCCAGATTCTCAAGAGAACCTTCCCGCAGGTATTCTCCAACTGCTCCATTCGCCCTGTAGACGAATACTGCACCCGCCTGCGCCACGCATTGGAATACTTGGCTGATTCTACAGCATCACCTAAGGTGGTGGTGTTGACTCCCGGCATCTACAATTCGGCGTACTACGAACATTCCTATTTGGCTCAGCAGATGGGCGTAGACCTCGTGACCGGTGATGACCTCGTGGTGCAAGACAAGAAGGTTTACGCACGTACGACACGCGGCCTCAAGCAGGTTCACGTGATTTACCGCCGTGTCGATGATGAATTCTTGGATCCGAAGGTTTTCCGCCCGGATTCTTGCCTCGGCGTGCCCGGATTGATTGAAGCGTACAAGGCCGGTAACGTAGCGCTTGCAAACGCGCCCGGTTGCGGTGTTGCCGACGACAAGGCTATTTACACGTACGTGCCGCAGATTATCAAGTACTACCTCGGCGAAGAGGCGATCATCCCGAACGTGCCGACATTTGTCTGCGAGAACCCGAAGCACATGCAGCATGTGTTGGACCACATCGAAAACATGGTCGTCAAGGCCGCCAGCGAATCCGGTGGCTACGGCATGCTCGTCGGTCCCAAATCTACCAAGGAGGAATGCGAAGCATTCAAGAGCAAGATTATCGCGAACCCGCGTAACTACATTGCGCAGCCCATGATTTCGCTCAGCCGCGTGCCATGTATTGTCGACGGCGGTTTCGAAGGTCGCCATGTGGATTTGCGCCCCTACATTGTGCAAGGGCGAGAGACTTACATCCTCCCCGGCGGCCTCACTCGTGTGGCGCTCCGCAAGGGTTCCATCGTGGTGAATAGCTCGCAGGGCGGCGGATGCAAGGACACTTGGGTCATTGCCGAAAACGAAAAGGCTCCGGAACTCGGACAAGCCAAACTTTGGATGGAACAACAACAGCAACAACAATAGGAATTTAGAAGTAGGAAGTACAATATGTTAAGCAGAGTCGCAAATTCCATTTATTGGCTCGCCCGCTATATCGAACGCGCCGAAAACGTAGCGCGAAGCATCGACGTGAACCTCCAGCTGCAACTGGATTTGCCCGGCGAAGAACGCCCTTGGGAACCGGTGATTCAGATTGCTGGCAACGCCGATGACTTTTTCAAAAAATACGCGCACGTTTCCATTGAAAACGCGCTCATGTTCTTGACATTCGATAAGGAAAATCCGAACAGCATCATTTCGTGCGTCGGGGCCGCCCGTGAAAACGCCCGCTGCGTCCGCGAAAGGATTTCTTCGGAACTGTGGATTGCCATCAACCAGTTTTACTTGAAACTGAACGACCCCGAAATGCCTAAAGAAGCATTGGCTGGTCCGCACGCCTTTTACAACAGCGTCAAGGAATTCAGCCAGCTCACGGCAGGCATCATTCAAGGCACGATGAACCACGATGTCGCCTGGAACTTCACGCATCTCGGCACTTTGCTCGAACGCGCTGACCAGACATCACGTATTCTAGATGTCAAGTACTACATCTTGCTTCCGGATGTGAGCATGGTGGGCATGGCGCTCGATACCGTGCAGTGGAACGCCGTTCTCAAGAGCGTCGGTGCATACGAAATGTTCCACCGTCGCAATTCGAATGTGACACCGCACAACGTCGCGGAATTTCTTTTGCTCTCCGAAGATTTTCCGCGTTCCTTGCGCTATTGTCTCGAAAAAGCGGAACAGTGTCTCAAGAACATCGCCTACCCTGTCAAGAGCAAGGCAGAATCCATCCGCCTCTTGGGAAAGCTGCGTTCCGACATTGCGTTCACGACCATCGAAGAAATCATCGACCAGGGGCTTCACGAACAAATTGAAAAAGTCCAGATTCGACTAAACGAACTCGGCAATCAGATCTGGAAAGATTTTTTCTGCTAAAAAATTCCATTACACTCAAATAAAATCACAATGACGGGTTTCGGCACGTCATTTCTTTTGTATATTCCGAACATGGCGTTTTCTAAGGAATATCTCAAAGATTACGAACGCAAGATTCGTGAGCTCCCTGTCGAGGAGCTCTACGATATTTTAAGCCAAATTCGCGATCATGCATTTCAGGCAGATGATTCTCCAGAACGGATCCGAATTGTCGAAAAACGCATAATCGAACTTACAGGCGACAAAAATGCCATTTTGCCATTGCCACAGTATACACAAAGTCTCAATGAAAAATATCAAAACAGAATGACGCCTGGCTCTATTGTATTTAAAGTCATTGGCATAACCTTAATCTTTGCAGGTTTCTGCTTTATCGATAATCATTTAAAGCAATTCACATCTTTTAATTTTATTACAAGCGGTCTAGGATTCTTAATATTTGTAATAGGTTGTACAATCGACGGACAAATAAGAATGTGCTTAAAAGAATTTACCGTCATCAGAACAAGAAAAGATCACCCAAAAGAATTTAAACGCATTACAGGCATTCTAGACATTATCGGCTATGGACTGATCATTTACGGTCTTTTTGCTTTTTAAATTTCTATTTTTGCAAAGCGAGCCATCAACTCGCTTTTTGGAGCATTTATGAAAACTTGCAGAATTTGTGGCAAAACATCCGAAGCGAAATCTTACTTTGCAAAAGAGATGATGTATTTAAACGCAGGGCGTTTTGAATACTTTGAATGCCCGCACTGCAAGTGTCTGCAAATCGATAGCGTTCCTGAAAACTTAAGCGAATACTACGGTCCCAATTACTATAGCTACAACAAGCCCGCCGACACAGTCACTCGCGCAAAGACACAACACAACAAGCGCATACTCGACGTGGGTTGTGGCGCAGGCGCATTGCTCTGCAGTATGGCAGCAACTTCAGGAATTGAGAGCCTTACCGGTTGCGATCCGTTCATCGAAAAAGATATCTCGTACGAAAACGGCGTTCAGATTTTCAAGAAGACGGTCCACGAAATGACCGGCGAATTCGACATCATCATGCTCAACGATTCATTCGAGCACATGACCGATCCGCACGAAACCATGGACAGCCTCAAGCGACTCTTGGCAAATGGCGGAACCATCAAGAAGACGCTCCCCATCTACCCCAACATTGCGTTTGATAAGTACAAGGAAAACTGGTATCAGCTCGACGCCCCCCGTCATATCTTTTTGCATTCCATCAACAGCCTAAAACTCCTTGCCGACCAACACGGTTTCAAAATTGCGCAGATGATTTTCGACTCCAACAACTCCGCCATTTTGAGGAGTTACCTGTACACCAAGGGAATCACATTCTGGAAGCAAGACCCGAAAGACATTTTCAAGTATTTTACCAAAAGCGAAATTATCGACATCGATAAGAAAATAGCTGAAGCCAACAAAAAAGGTTATGGCGACCACGCCACAGTCTACTTCATGCATAAATAATTGACAGAAAAATAACAGCACAAATTAGTCATAATCTCCTTTTTTTGAGCATTTTTGTCTCATTTCATTGAAAAACTTCTCAACGTTTACAACAGTTAATAAAAAAAAACAATAAAAACGGTCTATTGAATAGAAAACCGCTATATATTCCATTATAGAACGTGTGGGTTTAGTTTTTTCAAGGGATGAGATTAATAATGAAAAAACTGTTGGTTTGGTCACTCGCTGTTGCGGGTACATGTTTTTACGGGTGTGCAGACGAAAACGCAGCTGCATTTGGTAGCATTGCGCCAGAAATTGGCGAAGTTTCATCTTCATCTGTTGAAGAAGATGATCCAGATAATCAAACTCTTCCGCCATCAACAGAAGAGTCTTCTTCGTCCAGCGTACTCGAAGGCGTCTCTAGTTCACAAAATAATTCTCAAGAAGATCCTGCTCCGAGCTCATCTAGCGCGGGCTCTAATACGGATTCTAGCGAAGACGCTCTCGAAAGCTCTTCCTCGCCCGTCCTAAATTCTAGTTCTGCAATAGCACCAGCAAGCAGCTCTTCTCCAGCTCAAATTCAGATTCCATTATCCTCAAGCTCCATTGCAAGTGTAATTTCAAGTTCTTCAGCAATTGTGGCATCATCGTCTAGCGGACTCCAGGAATACGATGATAATCATAAGCCCAAAGATTCTTTCCTCCCGAAAGCAGGCTTCTACAAGAGTTTAACCATTGAACCGCTCACACCGCAAAAGGGTGGCGAAATCCATTGCACATTTGACGGGTCTTTCCCGACCGCAGCTTCCGAACAAATTACAGTCTCAACCCCGATTACCGAAAACACAGTTATACGTTGTTCTGAATTCGTAAACGGAGTCGCTGCAGATACGACAACGCAAACTTACTTTATCAATGAAAGCGTTTCGATACCGGTTGTTGCCCTCACGGTCAATCACCACGACATGTTTGACTCTACCGACGGTCTTTATGCTACCGGAAACCTCACTGGCGGTGGCATGGGTGGCGGAATTGGCGGCATGTGGGGTGTCGGCAACGCAAACGTTACCGACAACAACAACCCGAAATGCACCGAGCCCTGCAAAGCAGCAAACTTCTGGAGAGACGATGAACTCCCCGTCCACGTGGAATACTTCGAAAAAGGTAGCTCCACCACGGAAAAGACTTGGGAAATCGACGCAGGCATTTCAATTATCGGTAATTACAGCCGCTACAAGCCCAAGAAGAGTGTCGCCATCAAGATGGACAACGACACCTACGGCGACAAGACCATCAAATATTCTTTGTTCAAGACTCGCCCTGAAGCCAAGAAATTCAAGAGTTTCAATTTGCGCAACAACGGCAACCGTTTCTGGACGGACTATGTTGGCGATGCCATGATGACCTCACTTATGGAAGGCACAGAAGTCGATTACCAGCGCAGCCGACAAGTCGTCGTATTCTATAACGGTGAATACTTCGGCATTCACGATATGCGCGAACGCTTGAACAGACACTTCGTCGAAACAAACTACGGCATCGATTCCAAGTCGATCAACATGATCAAGATTACCGGTTCTAGCTACGAAGCTAGCGGAACAAATGGAGCATCAACAGAAGATTACAAACAACTCGTAAATAGTATTTCTAATGCAAATTTTGCAGGCGAAAACAACGCACAGTACGAACAGATTAAGAGCAAACTTAATGTCAATAGCTTTGCTCAATACATGTTCGCCGAAATGTACTACCACAATGGCGACTGGCCAAACAATAACGTGCGCGCCTGGGGTGGCAACGGATATCCGTTCAAGTTTGTCGCATTCGACACCGACCATGGTTTTGGCTTTACACCGGGCATCAGCGGTTTTGACGAAGAAAATCAAAACATGTTCACCTGGGTGCTTGGCGCAAAGCAGACAAGCAATCAAGGCGGAAACAATGGCGGCATGTGGGGCGGCTTCGGTGGAGGCATGGGCGGTTTTGGCGGAACTTCAGTCGACAGCAGAGCTCCGGGCGGAATGCTCAAGAAGCTCCTTGAAAATCCGGACTTCAAGCGACTCTTCATCAACAACGCTTGCATTCTCCTGAACAGCTACTTGACATACGAAAAGGTACAGAGCACAGTGCAGTCCATGATGGCAACGATTCCGTCTTCGGAACAGCAGCGCGACGAACAGCGTTGGCCGCGTAACCAGACAAACTTCAAGTGGGATCCGAGTGGTAACACGCTTATCGCCTACGCCAAGAATCGCGGAGAAAAAATCAAGCAAGAAATGGTCGAACGTTTTGACCTTGAAAGTGAAGTAACGGTCAAAATCGGAGTAAGTGGTAGCGGCTCCGTGCTTGTAGACGGCATGAAACTTCCGAGCAACAATTATCAATGCAAATTCTTCACAAATAATGAACTGCAATTGACAGCAGTAGCAGGTGCCGGTGCGGTATTTACAGGATGGTCTGACGGATCAACTGAAAACCCACATAAAGTTACACCCACAGCAGGCATGACCATCACAGCGCAATTCAGATAAACACATTTTATTCTAGTCTCCTTTCCCCGCGGATAACGCGGGGATTTTTTATATTGGGACTATGTCCAGAGCAGCCAAAAGACGCAGAAAACTCATGATGATGGAGAACCAAATGATGGAGAATCAACCTCTCCCACCCTCCAATGTCAAGCTGACAAGTTCTACTAAAAAGCTGTCACCAAGAAACAAGATTCTAATTATTTTATTCATATTAGAAGTATGTTTCACTGCAGTGTTTTTCCTTCTAAGAGCAAAAACACATTCGTTTGATCTCGGCTATATCATCGACGATATATTTTTGAACAAACTTGCTGAACGTGAACTATACAGAACATTGCTTAAAATTTCATTAGCCTTCTCTTTAAGCTTTGCAATTGGCATTACTTTCCACATCCTTAAAATATTGCCAGCAAGAAAAGACAACAAAGAACCATCTACAAAAAATTTTATTACAGAATTCATCCTTCTGCTAATACTCGCCATTGGCGTTTCAATTTCAGAAGTTATCGAACTTCCTGCAAGGTTTACAAAAAAGCCAATACTCAAAAAAGAATTCCTTATTAATAAAGATACTTGGACAACGAAATCAGGAATGCATTATGACCTTATATTCAGTAGCAAATCGAGCATAACGGTTAGCAAGCGCACTTATTTAGCAATGGATATCGGAACTGAATTTTACACTGTTTATCAGGGGTCGTTTCTTATTGATTTTTTCCCGATGGATAAATATTTTTTGAGAAAGTAATAAAGAATCGAAACAAATACAATTAATACAGTAGTATCATTTGGTGAAGTAAAAAGCAATATTATAAAGGGGTTGAATAGCTATATTAGGAACATATCCCCCAAACAACAAAAATCTACGTAGCTGTTGGCTGCGTAGATTTTTTTATGCATTGGAAATGCGCGGGGTAGCCAGATGGGCTGCGCTGGTTTCCCGATTGAGCATCGGGGTAGCCAGATTGCCAAAACACTCATTTCATTTCGTGTTTTGCCCTCCGGGCTTGCTTGAGCTATGCTCAAGTCAAGGCTTAAAACCGGCTGTGTTCGCTACGCTCTCGCCGGTTTTAATCGAACTGACTTCGTCAGTTCTCACTGGGCTCCGTTGATATATGCAAAACGACCCCACAAGGGGGTCGTTTTGCATATCGGGGTAGCCAGATTCGAACTGACGACATTCTGCTCCCAAAGCAGACGCTCTACCAGGCTGAGCTACACCCCGAAGTGACAGCAAATATAGCAAAGATTATTGCAAAATTTGAATGAAACCGCTAAAAATTTTCATCTATAACAAATTTTTTCATAAAAACTTCACTTTTGTGCACTGAAAATATTGACAATTGCCCAGTTGTGCATTATATTTATATTGTCCAAATTCCAGAACCCTTTATGACGAGAGGCTAAACATGGAAAACTTTAATGAAAAGCGCAAAGAACTGACGGCAAGGCAAGAAGAAATCTACGAATACATCAAGAAGTATTCCAAAGAAAACCGCATGCCGCCTACCGTCCGCGAAATCGGCAATCACTTCGACATTTCTTCGACAAACGGAGTTCGTTCCATTCTCGCAGCCCTCATCAAGAAAGGCTACATCAACCGTTCTCCACGCCTCAGCCGTGGCATCGAAATTTTAAGCTCAGACGAAAGCGATTCCAACAAGAAAGCAGCAAGCAACACGATTGAAATTCCCATTGTCGGTCGCGTTGCCGCAGGTACGCCGATTCTCGCCGTGCAGAACCTCGAAGGTACAGTCACCATCGACAGAGACTTCCTCGCCTGCCGTAGCGATGTGTTTGCTCTCCGCGTCAAGGGCGACTCCATGATCAACGCCGGCATTTTCGATGGCGACTTGATTTTCGCTCGTCAGCAAAAGACTGCCGATCTTGGAGAAATCGTCGTGGCTCAGATTGATAACGAAGCTACAGTCAAGTACTACCACCCGAGCGCAGACCACGTGGAACTTCGCCCGGCAAATCCCAAGTACAAGCCGATTATCGTGAACAACAGAAAAGACTTCTCAATTGCAGGCCGCGTCATCGGCGTCATGAGAAAAGTCAATTAATTTATTTTCAAGGGTATACAAAAAACCGAGGTTTGACGCCTCGGCTTTTTTATTCAATTTAATGGATCCTATCGCTTCGCTCTAGGATGACATTATTCGTCGCTCCAAGATGACGGAGCTAGGTTAACAACAAATTAATCGTCGAAATCGGCGAGTTCTTCTTCAGCTTCCTTCAAGTCAGCAGCGTCCGGTCCTTCGATATCATCGTCCTCCACTTCGTCAAGAGAGTCACCGCCCATAGCGCCCAGCTGGTATTCCACCTTGCGAGCTTCCTTAGACTGGCCCAAGTGCAAAATAGCGGCACATTCTTCGCAGTAACCGAGATGCTTGTCGACCCAGAATTCCGGAGAAACAAGGTTCTTGTTGCAGCGCGTGCAAATCTGCGTTGCAGCTTCGCGCGTGAAGGCAGCGTTCTGTTCTTCAAGTTCCTTCAAGATGCGTTCCGTCAATTCTTCCTGCGTTTCTTCAGCAAGTGAAATCTTATGACGGATGGCGGAAGTCGGCTTCTTTTCGAGGTTCTTCATTTCAGAAGTCACCTTCTTCTTGTTGGCGCGTTCTTCCTGTTCATCAATTTCAACAAACATAATGAACTTACAAGGCTTCTTACCGCCTTCAAGCAAAACAGCATACGGATAATCAGACTTCACAGGAGCCTTCTTCGTTTCAACCTTTTCCACGACTTCAACTTTTTCGGGAGCTTTTTCAACAACCTTTTCTGGTGCTTTTTCAGGAGCCTTTTCAGCTTCCTTGACCGGTTCTTTCACGACCTTCTTTTCAACTTCCTTTTCAGGAACGTTCTTTGCTACAGGCTTAGCCTCGACTGCCGGTTCAACCTTCTTTACAGTCTCAACATGCTTCTTTGCTGGAGTTTCAGCAGCCTTAACCACCTTTGCGGTTTCTTTCTTTGCTGGTTCTTCTTTTTTGGCGACAGGCTTCTTTGCTGCTGCAGTGGACTTTGCCGGAGCAACTTTTTCCGGAGCAGCCTTCTTTACAGGTGCTGGCTCAGCCTTTGCAGCAGGCTTCTTTGCGGCAGCAACAGGCTTTGCAGGAGCCTTGGCAGGGGCAGTCTTTTTAGTCGGTGCCGGAGCAGCCTTCGCAGCAGGTTTCTTTGCGGCAGCAGCGGGTTTTGTAGATTTCTTTTCAGAAGCACTCGCCTTTGCAGGCGCTTTAGATGTCGCTTTTGTTGAACTCATATTTTACTTCTTTTCCACAATTTTAATGTTCAAAATCGGATCGTTCGGGTCAATACGGCACACGACATCGTGACCTTCAATGACCTTACCAAAAACAGTATGATGACCGTCTAAATGCGGCTGCGGGAGGTGCGTAATGAAGAACTGAGAACCACCGGTATTCGGGCCTCTGTTCGCCATCGAAATCACCCCCGTCTCATGCTTAAGATTGTTCACTTCATCATCAATGGTATAACCAGGACCACCCGTTCCATCACCCTTCGGATCGCCACCCTGAATCATGAATCCCGGAATAACACGATGGAATACAAGACCATTGTAAAAACCCGAATTAGCGAGTTCCACAAAATTTGCCACGGTATTCGGTGCAGCCTTGAAATTCAAGTCCACAACGATTTTCCCCTCATGAGTTGTAATCTCGGCAAGAATCTGTGTTGTCCCCGTGTAATCCTTGTTGAAAACCTTCCCCGCAGCAAAAGCATTTGCGGCAAGGCAAAGGGCACTGCAAATAATGAACTTTTTTAACAAAACTTAACTTCCGTCGTTGTAACGTTCTAAAAGTATATCGTACTAAAAGAACAAATTGTACACCTAGAATATAGTTTTTTTTTAATGGGTTCACAGCGAGTTCCAATAAACAGGCACAAGATTTCTATATTTATGCAAAAACTCTTCAACATCTTAATATGCCGCAAAACAACAATATCCGTAATTTTAGCATTATCGCCCACATCGATCACGGCAAATCCACCTTGGCCGACAGAATGATTGAATTGACCAAGACGGTCTCTAAAAACGAAATGATGAACCAGCTCCTGGACGACATGGACCTGGAACGCGAACGCGGCATTACCATCAAGGCTCACGCCATCCGCATGGTCTATGAAAAAGACGGTGAAGAATACATTTTGAACATGATCGATACGCCGGGGCACGTGGACTTCACTTACGAAGTCAGCCGTTCCCTCGCCGCTTGCGAAGGCGCCATCCTCGTCGTGGACGCAAGCCAGGGCATCGAAGCGCAAACGCTTTCGAACCTCTACCTCGCTATCGAAAACGACCTTACGATCATCCCGGTATTGAACAAAGTAGACCTTCCGGGTGCACAGCCCGATCACGTGGCTCAGCTCGTCGGTGACCTGCTCGGCTACGATCCGGACAAGATTCCGCGCATTTCCGCAAAGACAGGCCTTAACGTGGAACAGGTGCTCGACAAGATTGTCGACGAAATCCCGGCTCCGAAGGGCGATTCCGGCAAGCCGCTCAAGGCTCTCATTTTTGACTCCGTTTACGATTCCTACCGCGGCGTGATCAACTACATCCGCATTGTCGAAGGCACGCTCAAGGCGGGCATGAAAATCCGCATGATGAAGACGGGTGGCGAATACGTCGTCACGGAAGTCGGTACATTCAGCATGCGCCGCGACCCGCGCCCGGAACTGACCGAAGGCATGGTCGGCTACGTGCTTGCAAACGTCAAGACGATTAGCGACGTGAAAATCGGTGACACGCTCACGGACGCCGCCAATCCAGCCGAAGAACCGCTCCCGGGCTACAAGGACGTGCTCCCGATGATTTACTCGGGTATCTACCCCATCGACCCGGAAGATTACAAGGATTTGCGCGAAGCTCTTGAAAAGCTCCGCCTCAACGACTCTGCCCTCTGCTGGGAACCGGAAACTTCCGAAGCGCTCGGCTTTGGCTTCCGCACGGGATTCCTCGGACTTTTGCACATGGAAATCGTGCAGGAACGTTTGGACCGCGAATTCAACGTGGACATCATCACAACCGTGCCGAACGTGGAATACCACGTATACATGAGCGACGGCTCCATGGTGAAAATCGAAAGCCCGTCCAAACTCCCCGACGCTAGCCGCTACGACTACATCGAAGAGCCGTATGTGAAGGCACAGATTTTTACACCGAAGGAATATGTCGGCGCCATGATGACGCTTTGCGAAGAAAAGCGCGGCACGTTCGAAACGATGGAATACATCGACGAAACAAAGGTCATCCTCAAGTACGACCTTCCGCTTGCCGAAATCATGTTCGACTTCTACGACCGTCTCAAGTCCTTAAGCCGCGGTTACGCAGGTCTCGACTACACGCCGAGCGAATACAAGCGCAACAACCTCGTCAAGCTCGACATTCTCTTGAACGGTGACCCGGTCGACGCCTTCTCCGTAATTATCCACCGCGACAAGGCAAACACCTACGCCAACGCCATCTGCGTAAAACTCAAGGACCTCATTCCGCGCCAGCAGTTCGACGTAGCCATTCAGGGTGCTATCGGCGGCAAGATTATCAGCCGTTCGACCGTGAAGGCTGTCCGCAAGGATGTGCTTGCCAAGTGCTACGGCGGTGACATCACCCGTAAGCGTAAGCTCCTCGAAAAACAGAAGGAAGGTAAGAAGCGCATGAAGAGCATCGGCTCCGTGGAAGTGCCGCAAAAGGCATTCCTCGCAGTTCTCTCTCTCAGCGACGATTCTACCGGCGGCAACGACTAATCGCAATCAGAACTATGTCAGCACTCGATCGTAAAGTCAGGTCATTACAACGACGCCATTCCAGAGCGCACGTGTTTTTCCTCGTCTTTATACTCGGCATCGTGCTGACAATCATGATCGGGGTTCGCACCTATATTTTCGAGCCCGTCCGCCTGCAAGACAACTCGCTACATCCCAAATTCAAAAAGAATAGCATCATGTGGATGTGCAAGCTCCCGAGCTGTACAGAAAATATTGTCGACGGCGATTACGTCTGGGGCGTCATGCGCAACCAGGACAACATGGTTCGCAGAGTCATTGGCGTTCCAGGCGATTCCATCACGATTACGAACAACGGCAAAGTCTACACGCCACACCGCAACTTCAGATGGAAAGGCGAAGACGCTTTCATCGAAACGCGCAGCATCTACGTTCCGCGCAAAGGCGATACACTCCGTTTTGACCAGCTAAGCGATGTCGAACAAGACTACTTGATAGCTCTCATGCACGAGCAGAACGAGAAAATCTACATCAAGTCCAGTCTTTGGCAAGGCAACCGAGAAATGCCGCTAGAACGCATCGGTTCCACAAAGCTCGGAAACCGCCTTGTGAGTTTGCAAGAAATCGACTTCATGCCCTGGCAAGACAGATTCCTCGTAGAACTCCAAATATTCCTTGCAGAACCCGGCAACACGCCCATCCATATCAAGCGTGAACTATACAACGCCAAGGATTCCTCGAAGATTTCTTTTTACGTTGTTCCTGAAGACTGCTATTACCTCATCTGCGAAAAATCCAACCATTGCGCAGACTCCAGAGAAATCGGTTACTTTACCACAAATCGTCTTATCGGTCGCGCCAACAAAACGGCAAACAACATTCAGAAATCATTCGACAAGCGCATTTCCGAACTTCAAAATTCAGCGAGATTGTTGTTGAAACGCGCGACGAAAACAGACAAAAAGAAGCCGGCAAAAAAAGAATCTACCAAAACTTAAATCGTTTAAGTTTCAACAGAACGATTATACCCGAAAGATACAGAACACGTATCCACCTGTGCTTTTGACTTAAATCCATATTCCACACACCATATTAAACATCACCGGCGGGAAATGTAGAATTTAGGAACACAAAAAACGAATTATTGACTCATTTTGCAAACAACCGTTTGCAGGAACGCAAAAATAAAAGCATTGCGTATCAAACGCAAAAACGCACCCAAGCCGGGTGCGTTCTGCAATTTTCACTATAGAAGTCCGCGCCTCTCGTACGAGAGGTTCGCGCGGCCTACAAGCAATTAGTCGAGCGTGTGGACCAAGAGACCGTCGCGGAGCTTCGGTTCAAACCACGTGCTCTTCGGCGGCATGATTTCGCCAGCGTCGGCAATGCTCATGAGCTGATCGAGCGTGGTCGGGTACATAGCAAATGCGCAGGCGCATTCACCGCTATCGACGCGCTTTACGAGTTCGCCGAGACCACGGATGCCACCGACAAAGTCGATGCGCTTGGAAGTACGCGGATCGTCAATGTCGAAGAGCGGCTTCAAGATAAGCTTCTGGAGGAGAGCCACATCGAGGCTGTCGACCGGACCCAAGTTCTTGAGGAACTTGTCCTTGAACGTGCAAGCATACCACTTGCCGCCCATGTAGAAGTTCACCTGATTCTGCTTGCTCGGGCTCTGCATGCTCGGCAATTCTTCGATATCGAACACAAGCTTCATTTCTTCCATGAGCTGTTCCGGCGTGCGGCCGTTCAAGTCCTTAAGCACGCGGTTGTAGTCCAAAATCTTGAGCTGGGTGCTCGGGAAGAGAATAGCGAGGTAACGGTTGTATTCTTCGTTGCCCGTGTTCTTCGGATTCTGTTCGGCGCGGTAGCTGGCAGCGCGAGCACCAGCAGCACTGCGGTGGTGACCGTCAGCGATGTAGCTTACCGGAATTTCTTCGAAAGACTTGCGGATAGCTTCGATTTCAGCGTCATCGTCGATGACCCAAACCGTGTGGCCAAAGCCGTCGCCCTTGCTCACGAAGTCGTAAACAGGCTTGCGCTTGGTCACTGCACCGAAGATATCGAACTGGCCGTTGTCGCGGTAAGTGAGGAACACCGGACCCGTATTGGCGTTCGTAGCGAGCACATGGCGCAAACGGTCTTCTTCCTTGTCAGCGCGGGTAAGTTCGTGCTTCTTGATGGTGCCGTTGAAGTAGTCGGCAGCCGGGACGCAGCACACAAGACCGTACTGTTCGCGACCGTTCATCGTCTGGCGATAAACGTAGAGGCACGGCTTCTGGTCGAAAGCGATCACGCCGTCTTCGATCATCTTGTCGAGATTTTCACGAGCGTGGGCATAAACCTTCGGATCGTAAGCATCGACAGAATCCGGAAGTTCGATTTCGGCACGCGTCACGCGCAAGTAGGAGTGCGGAAGGCCCTCAGCCATAGCCTTGGCTTCGGCGCGATTCATCACGTCGTAAGGGAGCGCAGAGATAGTCTCAGCTTCAGCCGGGTTCACCGGACGCAAAGCCTTGAACGGATAGATGTGCATCATAGGTTTCTTTCCTTTGTGTGCTTCTTTGATTAAAACTTCGTCTTCGGCAATCAAGTTATGGATATAACCCGTCTTTGCCTCAATCCATTTTTTCTTCCTGTAACTTACGATGAAATAAGCTAGAAAAAAGAAGATGGCGCCGCCAATAGCAGCGACAATTGTAATGCCAATCATGAACGCCAACAGGTGGTCCGCAGCATCATTCCACAAATGCCCGATCACCGTCGTGAAATTCTTGAACGATAGCCCCTGGAATTCTTCCAAAAAGTCAAACTTAATCGCCTCCGGATGGACAATCTTGCACCCGAGCATATAACCCGTCGGGTAGAAAAATCCGAACTGAGTCAGCGGGTTTGCCACAAACGAAGAGACAATCCCCGGAACCTTCGGAAGACGGAACAAGGCACAGAACGCAACCGTCAAAATAATGGCAACACCAATCGTCGGCCAAATACCAATAAAGACGCCCGCCGCCACAGACCACGCCACACGCATGGCATCCTGACGCCTCGGAAACATCCTATTGTAATAAATACGGCTTAAGCGCTTGTACTTCGATTCGTTCCTTCTCAATTTAACCATATCACCTCTTAAATAACCGAGCCAAAGATAGTAAAAGTAGGAAGTAGGCAGTAGACTGTAGGAAGTAGGAAAACGTCATTGCGAGGAACGCAGTGACGAAGCAATCCACCCCCAAAGTGTCATCCTGAGCGAAGCAACGAAGTTGCGAAGTCGAAGGATCCAGTAAAGTCTTGTTCTACAAAGGCAGAACACCAGCCCCGGCTAATCCTTCAAGCAACGGACAGAAAAACCGAAGCTCTTGTTGTAGTAACCCAGGGCCGCATAGTTGCTGCAGTAGCCCAAGTCCAAGGCATTGGCGTAGTTGTAATCTGTCTCAGAAGCACTCCAGAAGCCGGCGAGTTTGCCAATGTCGAAGAAATTGCCATTGTTGATCCTGTCGCCAGCAGGCAGTGCGGAAAAGCCCACGTCATCCGAGCCGTTGCCATCATGAAACCACCCCGTCTGCGACTTGAGAACCTTGAGTGCCGTTGCTTCCCCACCGACTTTGGTAAGCAAAGTATCCCACTCTTTTTTTTCCGGTAAATGCCAGCCCGGCGGACAAATGCCTTGCACCGTATCGGGCAGAGTACATTCTTTACCGGAACCACAATCCTGCGGATTGTCGGCATCAGTCGCAAGCTTCACCGAGTCTATCGCCGCCGCCCAGGTGTAAAGGCGGCCAGTCACGGCACAATTTTCAGCCTTGTTGGCATAGCACCAATTTTTACCCATCAAGCTCGGAGTTTTGACACTATCGGCATAGTTCAAATTTTCAGCCATCCATATCTGGTCACCGATTTTTACAGTCTTGTAAATTTGACCATCGCGGGAATCCGTCATTGAGTCGTAGGCAATTTCAGGATTCAAACGATCTTCCTTCGGCACATCCCAACTCCAGCCATCACCATTTTTTCCGTTCGAAGAGGAACTCAACTGCTTGCTAGAAGATGAAACAGACTTCAAACTCGATGATGAACTGCTACTAGATTCTTCATGGCTATCGCCACTCAGAATGACGCTGGACGATGATTCAACTTTTGTGCTGCTAGAAGAACTCTGAATCTCTTCAGAATCAGACGTTCCATCGTTGTTTGAAGCGCTAGTACCACTGTCGCCACCGCAAGCCGCAAGCATAAGCATACCAGAAACAGCCGCAGCAGCCACGCACCCACGCAAAGACATCTTCCCCCACCACAAATTCTTCAACAACATAAGACACTCCCAAACAAAGTTATTTATTAAATATAGTTTTTATTTCAAGCACCAAGATTTAGTCATTAGTCGTTAGTCTTTAGTTATTAGAATAATATTTGGCGGCTTTGCAGCGATTATACGAACTAAGGACCAATGACCGAAGACTATAGACTCAACCGCCTAATCACATTTTCTAAATTTCCTTCCATGAAACACTTGATTTCGAAAGAAGGCTTTGAAAAATTCAAGGCAGAATGGGAACATCTCAAATACGTCGAACGCCCGGCCATGATCAACCAGGTGCAGGCCGCCGCTGCCGAAGGCGACCGCAGCGAAAACGCAGCTTACACTTACGGACGCATGCGCGTACGCGAAATTGATCGCCGCCTGCGTGAACTCGACCGCATTCTGGATGGCGCACAGATTGTCGAAAATGCCGCCACCAAGGACGGTTCTATCCGCTTTGGTGCCACCGTCAAGATGATCGACAAGAAAACCAAACGCGAAAAAGTTTACAGCATCGTCGGCGACAAGGAAATCGACCCGCTCCAGGGACGCATTAGCATGAAATCCCCCATCGGCGAAGCCCTGCAAGGCAAAAAAGCCGGCGACACAGTCGAAGTCCAAGCCCCCCGCGGAAAGATTACGTACGAAATTCTAGAAGTTAATTATTGAACATGTCATGCCCGCCACCGAGCGGGCACCTCCATTTCATTAAAAGAGAAGGAGATTCCCGCTTTCGCGGGAATGACAACTCAGCTTCTAAGCATCAACCACTTCCTACCGCCTACTTCCTACCGCCTACTAAACTATGTTCATCGATACTCATTGTCATATAGACTCTTACGAGCGCCATGCGGGCGAATCCTTTGACGCACTTCTAGAGCGTTTCCAGAGCGCCAGTTTCACGACCGAACGCAGCACAGCCAAGGAAAAGGCGGCAGCCTCCAAGATTGCACAGCCCGAAGCATTCATTCACGTTGCCTGCGACCCGGCCGACTTCGACCGCGCCCGAGAACTCAGCGAAAAATATCCGTTCGTCTACACTGCATACGGCATCCATCCCGAGTACGTCGAAACGGAGACCGCCGAAGATGAAGCACGAATGATGGAATTCTTGAAGCACCCGAAGTGCGTTGCCTGCGGTGAATTTGGCCTTGATTACCATTACGGAGCCGAGACAAAGGCCGCCCAAGTCAAGCTTTTCGAACGCCATTTGCAGCTCGGCATCGAAAGCGGCAAGCCTCTCGTACTCCACCTGCGTGAAGCCGATGACGACGCCCTCGCCGTGCTCCGCTCTGCGAGCCTCCACGACCGCAACGTTCACGTTCATTGCTTTACAGGTACGCCAGAATTCGTCGAGCAGCTTCTTCAGCTAGACGCAAACATCTTCGTCGGATTCACGGGAATCGTCACGTTCAACAACGCGCAAAACGTCCGGGATGCAGCAGCGCTTGTACCGCTCAACCAAATGCTTTTGGAGACCGACGCCCCTTACATGGCGCCCGTCCCCTTCCGCGGAAAGCCCTGCCACTCCGGCTACATTCCGTTTATTGCCGACAAACTCGCCGAAATAAAAAACGTGACGGTAGAAGAACTCTACCATCACTGTCGTGAAAACACGAAAAAATGCTACGGAATTTAAAAAGCTTTTAACAAGAAGGCGATGCCGTCCCCATACGCGGATCATGACCACGTAAGAGCTAGTTGCATTCAAGGCGAGTGTCGCGACAGGCTGCTTGCAGACTGTCATGATTGAGCCGAAGATGCTGACGCAAAGCGTCAAAGCTCTAAGTGGTCAAAGAGCACAAGGCCGGCATGACAAAGGCATTTACGCCTTAACAGCTTCCGGTTCCGTTTCGAAGCTGGATCCCTGCGCCGGAACATTATAATGTTCCTTCATGTACTCTAGCGCTTTATCTGTATTGAGCGGTCTGCTAAAGTAGTACCCCTGAATCAAGTGGCAGCCTTCGCGATACAAGAAGTCGAGCTGTTCCTTCGTTTCAACGCCTTCGGCGATGAGGTCCAAGTTCAAGGACTTCGCAATGCCAATCACCATGCGGGCAAACGAAGCATCTTCTTCATTATCCGCCACATGATCCACAAAGTACTTGTCCATCTTGAGCGTATGCACTGGGTAGCGCTTCAAGTAAGAAAGCGAGCTATAACCCGTTCCAAAGTCATCAATCGAAATCTGGATGCCCATATTCGAAAGCGCACGCATGATTTCAATCGTCTTGTCCGCTTCACACATGGCTGTGTATTCCGTAATTTCGAGCTTCAAGTTACGCGGATTCAAGTTTGTTTCGGTCAACACGCGACGCACATCATCGACCATGGAATCCATCGAGAACTGCTTTGCCGAGAAGTTCACCGCCACCTGGATATCCTTGAAGCCCATATCGACCCATTGCTTGGTCTGCCTGCAGGCCATGCGCAAAATGAGCGCTCCCATCGGCACAATGAGCCCAGTTTCTTCAGCAATCGGGATAAATTCAGCCGGAGAAATAATGCCTCGTTCCGACTGATTCCAGCGCACAAGCGCTTCAAAGCCCACAATCTTGTTGCCCGCCTGGATATCGACAATCGGCTGGTACATCAGCACAAATTCTTGAGCCTGGATTGCACGGCGGATTTCAAACTCAAGCTTGTAAAGCTTCATCGCCTTTTCGCGAATGCCGCCGCTAAAGAACTGGATACCGCCATGGTTAATGCCCTTCTTCATATCGCGAAGACTCGCGTTTGCATTGGCAAGAATGTCCTCGACGCAATCGACATCCTGGTTTACGACAATCGACATCGAAACGCTGATGTAAAGGTCTTTGCCTTCCAGCGCAATCGGAGATTTTATCTTGTTGTGAATATTACGTACAAGCGGTATTAAATCATCATTAGGATCGCGGCTTTGGATGTTATGCAAGATCACCGCAAAAACATCAGGTCCAATACGAGCCACGCAGTCATCCGGACGAGCAACTGATTTTAAACGGTCTGCAATCGTGCGGAGTACATTATCACCGATATTGATGGAATAAGAAGCATTGATAGCACCAAAGCTATCAACATCCAAAAGCGCCACGGCAAAAACATAGCCCGGACGCTTTGCTGCAATATCCACATCGGTCTTAAGCTTTTCCAAGAAATACTTGCGATTGAAGATGCCCGTGAGCGCATCCTGGTAAACGTAATTATAGCGTTCACGTTCCGCAGACTTGCGATCGACAGATTCAGTCAGGGAACCGATTACGCGAATCGGGCGACCCATTTCATTGCTCTGGACACGGCCGCTAATCACGAGCTTTGCATTTTTCTTGGAAGCATCCAGCAACGTCAGATTGCACGAGAACGTACCTGAGGTCTGCAAAGCGGCATTGAGCTGTTCACGGAAAGCATTCCAGTCGCTTTCGATCACCCTGTTTTTTAGAGGTTCAAAAGAATCTTCAAGGTTCGCACTTTCAGCAGCAAGCAACTTCGCTATGCGGTTGGACCAGTAAACCTTCCCGGACGCCACATCAAATGTCCAGAATCCATCAGACGACACATCGATCATCATCTGGAAGAGTTCATCCTTTTCAAGAAGATCCTTCTTAAGATCGCGAATCGGCTCTACGACCTTCGGTTCAGGGATTTCAACATCGTTGCGGATCTTCCGACCATCTTTTGGAAACTTGTAGAAAAGAGCAACATACGCCAAAAAAACTATCGCCAAAAAGTACGGTATGAAATTATAGACGTGCTCAGTAAAATTCAGAATATCGGGAATCGATTCTGCAAACAGGAAACACGCTAACAATAGCGAAAAACGCAACACCACATGTTCATCAAAAAGTCTCATGTCAACCCAATCTTTTATTTACACCTAAAATAGGTAGAATATTTCAAAACGGAACACCATGGAAGAATTTAGTAAGGATTTCTTCACTCCAATTCCTAGTATTCCAATTTGGAATATTTATCGTGTTAATTAACATGGATACTTACATTTGAAATTTTGCAGGTATCCACATCAACTATAATTGAATATAGGCTTAAAATATCGAAAAAGCTCATTATAGATAAAATATTTTATAAAATTTGAATAAATTATTTTTTACTATTTATCAACACCGTTAAATACTACGTTTTGTGAGGATCATCACTCTTTTTCGTATCACAAGATGATCCAAATTGTTCCAAAAATTTCGAAAAAATACACCTCCCCGACCATCATTTTCCTAAAATTTTATGATCGAAAAAATTGCCCAGGCCCTCCTCCCCTGCGACAAAATGTAAACAAGCTACATTCCGTAATGTAAAAACAAGCAAACATTCAAAGCAAAAAAGCCTCCGGCTTTTGACCGGAGACTTTTTAATGCTTTTCGCATATAGCATTGAGCCATTGGAAATGTAACTGGATCCTGCTCCTTCGAACCTAATTCAACTACGGCAGCAAGCTGCCTAGTTTCATATATCACGACCTACGGTCGTTCAGGATGACAAGACTTAAACAAACACAAATAAAAAAAGCGGCTGGCTTTAACCAGTCGCTTTTGCATTTCCATGCATTTAGCATTTGGAAAAGGAGGGTCCGTGAGCAAGAAACGCCTCGTATCAACGAGGCGTTGTCGCGAGAGAATCCGCCAGTCTGCGTATTTCATCCAGAATCTAGCGGATTCGGTCTCATGTTTCGGAGGGCGGAGCCTTCCCTAGTCTAAAGCGATGCCTTGCGTTAAGCAAGGCTTTGCATCCGTGAGCAAAAAGCGACCGGTATTAACCGGTCGCGATTGCGAGAGCGAGGCGATATCACATTGTATTGAATGCGATAGAGCCGAGCGGTCTTATTAGACAGCGCCCTGCCACTTCATGGCATCGGCAACCTTGAGGAAGCCAGCGATGTTTGCACCCATGACGAGGTTGCCCTTCTGGCCGTACTTGACAGCAGCAGAGGAAGCAGCGGCGTAGATGCTCTTCATGATGCCTTCGAGCTTCTTGTCCACTTCTTCGAAGGTCCAAGAGAGACGTTCGGAGTTCTGAGACATTTCGAGGCCGGAAGTAGCAACGCCACCAGCG
>Ga0256407_10001212_pt1 | contig 56018 bp, 30 predicted proteins | sample RumenRJG_04DNA_FD_193489 | JGI IMG/M metagenome (GOLD analysis project Ga0256407, IMG submission 193489) | Bovine rumen microbial communities from Lethbridge, Alberta, Canada - RJG_04 | ecosystem: Host-associated > Mammals > Digestive system > Stomach > Rumen | place: Canada: Alberta... | reverse complement strand
GTGCCCTGGCACTCAACACCGTCTTCCCCGATGTCTTCTTTATGATTGGCGACCTCATCATCAAGAGCGGCGAAGCCAAAGGTCAGACACTGCAGATGCATGGCGTTCACGACAACCTCGCTATTCTTTCGACCGTTTGTCCCGCTTCGACAATTGCCAAGCTCAAGGTGGGCGACACCGTGATGGTGGACAACAGTCGCGCCCTGGCTGCACTCTATATGCACCGTCACTTCATTCCTGGTCCCGAATACTATGCTTGGAATCAGTTCCGCGATGCCCAAGGCAACCCCATTCCTCCCCAGCGTCCGATGCTGCTCGGCCCTATCTTCACACAAGGAGCAGGCGGCTGTCTGCCTACAGGTAACATCAATGGCAAGATGATCCTGCTCGAAAGCCTCTGGGACCGCGAAGCCTATCCCTGGCAGGCCGACTGGTACCGCAACAACATCATCAAGAACAAAGGTCAGCAGTTCTGCGACGAGAATTTCCGCATCTGGTTCACCGACCGCTGCACCCACGGTGGCGTCGATGATGCCACACAGGTAATCAACTATATGCCCATCATCCAGCAGGCACTGCTCGACGTAGCAGACTGGGCAGAGAAAGGCATCGAACCTTCGCCCACCACAACCTATCGTGTCGAAGACTCACAAGTCATCATTCCCGCTGATGCTACCGATCGCGGCGGCGTGCAGCCTTCGGTCGATCTGACCATTGAGGGAAAGAAACGCTATGAGACCAAGGTTGGACAGGAAGTGATGGTTCACGTTGTGGCAAGTTGTCCGAAGGGAACAGGTCGCATCGTCCGTGCCGAACTATGCCTCGGCGAGCCTTTCGACCTCTACAGCCGTGGTCCCAAGGGCAATGCTGCCGTGCTGATGGCTCCTCCCGCCCACTATGTCGATATCGACCTCAGCAAGGCACAGTACAGCGAAGACGGCACGCGTGTGGAATTTGATGTACCCGTGAAATATGGCGACGTCGGAACCTATTTCCCCACCGTTCGTGTCACCAACAGCCGCAACGGTCAGCCCGAGACCTTCGCACAGATTCAGAATGTGGGCCGTGTCCGTCTGATTGTTGAATTGTAAATACGAACACAACTACACATTTATAATATATTATGAAGACACAATCCAACATCTTCCTTATCGCACTGCTCTTGGCAGGTGCTTTAACTACTTCCTGTTCGCGTCAGACTCCCGAACCTTTACCCTACCCCAACGATGGCGTCTTGACGCCACATCAGCAGGAAGCCGTCGGCCACATGCCCCGTGTGGTCGTGATGACCGATGCCGAGGTCGATGACCGTTGTTCGATGGTTCACTTCCTACTTTATTCCAACGACATGGAAGTGGCAGCCATCATCCAAAGCAATTCGTGCTACCAGCGTCACGGATGGAGCAGCGAGCCCTGGCTTGCCAAGCAACTCGATGCCTATGAGCAGGTTTATCCGAACCTCAAGGTGCACGACCCTAACTATCCCACTCCCGACTATCTGCGCAGTGTAGTCTTTATCGGCGATGAGAATCCCGACCACGTACAACTCGATGGCTCCACCACACGCCATCTTCTTCCTGGTACCGAACCCGTCATCGACCCGACCGATTGGCCCGACACGCCTGGTTCCGACCGAATTGTGGAACTTCTCACCGACGACGATCCGCGGCCCGTCTATCTGCAGGCTTGGGGAGGAATGAACACAGCGGCAAAGGCCCTACAGAAAATCAAGGCACAATATCCCGACAAGTACGAAGCAGCCTGCCGCAAGGCCGTGCTCTACTGCATCTGGTATCAGGATGCAGGTGGCCCCTACATCGAACGCCATCATCCAGGCGTAACCATCCTGCTCAGCCATCACTTCTCAGGCTCGTGGGACTATGGCACGATGACTTCATCGGACAATGTGGTGCGCGAATATATGCACAATGGCAAGAACCCGCTCGGTGCCTGCTATGTCCAGCCCCTCATCAGCGAAGGTGATTCGCCTTCGTTCCTTTACAGCATCAACAATGGTCTGCGCAGTTATGAGGATCCTACCTACGGAGGTTGGGGTGGCCGCTTCTACAAGGTCGATGGCTATGAGAACGTCTATCGCGATACAGGTTTTGGCGAACTGCGCGAATGGCTCGAAAACTGCATGCACGACTTTGAGACACGCCTCAGCTGGTGCTATACCCCACGACGCGAGGATGCCAATCATGCGCCTGAGGTCACTGTCGAAGGTTCCCTCGACTTCACCGTCCATAGCGGCGACACCATCCACCTTCGTGCCAAGGTTGTGGACAATGATCCCATCAACGTCGATGAAATGTGGAAACTCTATGGCGACATGTGGGAACAGCACGGCTTGAAAAAAGCCGAAGTAAAACGACTTGCAGCCGAAGATCCTGCCGCTGCCGCAGCACGCTTTGGCGGAACAACCAGCAACTGGTACCAATACTTCGGTGGCACCTATCCCGGCAAAGTCGATCTGCTCTTCCAACCCGATGAAAGCCTGAAGATAGTGGCACCCAAAGTCAACCGCACCGAGACATTCCACATCGTGCTCGAAGCCTCCGACAAGGCCGTGCCTCGCCTTGCCACCTACCGAAGATTTATCATTTCAGTAGAGCCTTGATTTCCCCTTAAAAAACAAACTATATGAAAAAACTACCAATTATCAGCCTTATCGCCCTAAGCGGCATCGCCTTGACAAGTTGCCAGCAAGACAACAATGGCAACAGCGAAATGGATGCCTACGTCAGCAAACTGATGAGCCAAATGACGCTCGAAGAAAAGATCGGCCAGTTGAATCTCGTCAGCAACTGGATGTACTTCACCAACTCCACCTTTAGCGAGGAAGCGCTCGCCATCCAACAGATCAAACGTGGAGAAATGGGTGGCGTCTATGGTTTCACCAACATGGAGCAAATCCGTCTGATCCAGAGCTATGCCGTCGATAGCACACGCCTCGGCATTCCCTTGCTTTTCGGCAACGACGTCATCCATGGTTTTGTTACCACCTACCCTATTCCATTAGCCATCTCCACCTCGTGGAATATGGATCTCGTCGAAGAGTCGGCACTCATGGCGGCTCGCGAAGCTTCATCGGTGGGCATCAACTGGGTCTATAGCCCGATGGTCGATATCGCCCGTGATGCTCGTTGGGGACGTATCGCCGAAGGTGCGGGCGAAGATCCTTACTTGGGCGGTGAGATTGCCAAGGCCTATGTTCGCGGCTATCAGGGTACCGACCTCAAGGATCCTTCAACGGTCATGGTTTGCGTCAAGCACTATGCCCTCTATGGTGGTGCCGAGGCAGGACGCGACTACAACTCCGTCTTCCTCTCACGGCAGGAGGCCCATAATGGCTACCTCAATCCCTACAAGCAGGCGGCTTTGGCTGGTGCAGGTTCCTATATGAGTTCGTTCAACGAGTTTGAAGGTGTCCCCGCCACCTGCAACAAGTATCTGCTCACCGACGTGCTGCGCAATCAATGGGGCTTCGATGGTTTCGTCTGCTCCGATGCTACGGCCGTTCAGGAATGTATCGCCCATGGCATTGGTGACGCCACCGAAGTGGCACGTCGTGCCATCGACGCAGGCCTCGACATGGACATGGGCTCGAACATCTACGTTGCCGAACTTGCCAAACTTGTGAAAGAAGGCAAGGTGCGCGAAGCCGACATCGACAAGGCTTGCCGCAACATCCTCAATGCCAAGTGGAAACTGGGTCTTTTCGACGATCCCTACAAGTATTGTATCGAGGGACGTGACCAGCAGGAATGCTACACCAAGGAGCAGCACGACTTCGCACGCCGTATTGCCCAGGAGTGCCAGGTCTTGCTCAAGAACGATGGCAACGTGCTCCCATTGAAGAAGAATGCCCGTATTGCCCTCGTCGGTCCATTTGCCGACAATCCTGCCGACATGCTGGGATGCTGGGCTGCAACCCGCCGCGAACTTGCCAACGATGCCGTGACTATTCGTAAGGGTGTCGAAGAAGCCGTTCAAGGTGGCACGGTGCGTTATGCCGAAGGTTCGTGGATCTTCAACGATGCCGAACAGGAAGATGCCATGAAGTACGGACTTTATAAGGTATTTATGCCTGATATGAAGTTCCCTCCAGTTCATACCACGCCTCAAAGCCGTCTCGTTGCCGATGCCGTGGCTGCAGCCCGTCAGAGCGATGTAGTGGTAGCCTGTGTAGGCGAAGTCAACAACATGAATGGTGAAGGCTCAAGCCGTACCGACATTACCATTCCTGATGCACAGCAGGATCTGCTCAGAGCTCTCAAGGCAACGGGCAAACCTCTCGTTGTGGTTCTCGTCACCGGTCGTCCACTCATCTTGAACTGGGAAGCCGAAAACGCCGACGCCATCCTCTGCACCTGGTCGCTCGGAGCAGAAGCTGGTCGTGCCATTGCCGACGTACTCTTTGGCGATGTCAATCCTTCGGGCAAGCTCACCACTTCCTTCCCACGTTCAGTAGGTCAGTTGCCGCTCTACTACAATCATAAGAATACGGGCCGTCCTTGGGGCGACACCGAGCCTTACCGCAAGTTCTTCAGCTGCTATCAGGATGTGGTCAATGGTCCTCTCTATTACTTCGGTTATGGCTTGAGTTACACCACTTTCGAATATGGCGACGTAACCCTCAGCTCGGACAAACTCGGCAAGACAGGAACCGTGACTGCCAGCGTCAAAGTGAAGAACACCGGAAGCCGTGACGGCCAGGAAACTGTGCAACTCTATATCCACGACGTTTATAGCACTTCCACACGTCCCGTTCAGGAACTCCGTGCTTTCCAGAAGGTCAATATCAAGGCTGGCGAAGAAAAGACCGTCAACTTCGAACTTAGCCAAGAGGATCTCAAGTACTACGATCACGAGCTCAACTATGTCTGCGAGCCTGGCGACTTCGAGATCATGATTGGCCCAAACTGCAAGGATGTCAAGAAGGCTATCCTTATTGCTGAATAAAACCAAGACCTCTCATTCCCTCTGCTTAAGGGGAATGAGGGGGTCTACTATTAACTTTTCTTAACCACTATGAAAACCAAATCAACACTTTTGACCACTGCCATCCTACTGGCAGCCGGAGCAATGCAGGCACAAAGCCTGCAACTCAATGCCGACAATGTAGAAGAAATCCTCAAAGCCATGACGCTCGAAGAAAAAGCCACGCTCTGCGTGGGCAAGAGCAGTCAGGGTGCTGTTGGAGCCAATGCCAATGCCGACGATATGATCGGCATGCATGCCGACCTCGTACCCGGAGCAGCCGGTATGACCCAAGCCATCCCTCGTCTCGGAATCCCTGCCACCGTGATGACCGACGGTCCTGCAGGTGTGCGTATCAACCCAACACGTCCCAACATCTCCGAGACCTTCTATGCCACAGGTTTCCCTGTTGGCACCGCACTTGCCTGCACATGGAACCAGGAACTTGTTGAGGAGGTTGGCAAGAGCATCGGCAACGAGGTGCTCGAATACGGTTGCGACATCCTTCTTGCTCCCGGCATGAACATCCATCGCTCACCACTTTGCGGACGCAATTTCGAATACTACAGCGAAGATCCTGTTGTGACTGGCAAGACCGCTGCAGCATACGTGCGCGGCATACAGAGTCAAGGTGTGGGCACCAGCATCAAGCACTTTGCCGGCAACAGCCAGGAGAACAACCGCACCGAAGTTGATGAAATCATTGACCAACGTGCCCTCCGCGAAATATACCTCAAGGGCTTCGAAATTGCCGTCAAAGAGTCTGACCCTTGGACTGTTATGTCTTCATACAACCGTCTGAATGGTATCTGGACCCAAGCCGATCGCGAACTGCTTACCACCATTCTGCGCGATGAATGGGGCTTCCGTGGCATCGTCGTAACCGACTGGACCGGCCAACGCAATACTGCCGACCAGATTCATGCAGGCAACGACCTGATGGCTCCTGGTATGGTAGAGCAGACCCAAGAGATCATCGACAAGGTAAAGAGCGGCGAACTTAAGATCGAGGATGTCGATGCCTGCGTGCGTCGTATCCTGCAGCACATCGTTCGTTGTCCACGCTTCCGTGGCTACAACTTCAGCAACAAGCCCGACCTGAAGGCTCATGCTGCCGTCACCCGTCAAAGCGCAACTGAGGGCATGGTACTCTTGAAGAACAACAATGGCACCCTCCCCTTGAAGGATGTGAAGAAGGTTTCGGTATTCGGTGTCACCAGTTATAACTTCATTGCAGGAGGAACAGGTTCGGGCGACGTGAACAAGGCTTACACCGTCAGCCTTATGGAAGGACTCAACAATGCCGGCTTTGAGGTAAACAAGGACCTTGCCAACATCTATACCAACTACATCGCATTCCAGCATGCCAAGGCCGATGCCACCGCACCTGCTGGCTTCCCAGAGATGTTCAAGAGTTACCTTTATGCTCGCTACAACGTCGAGACACCCATCGAGCGTGCCGTCATCGACAACCAGGCTAATGCTTCCGACATCGCGTTCATCACTATCGGACGTCAAGCGGGCGAAGGCCAAGACCGCAAGGAGGCTGACGACTTCAACATGACCGAAATTGAACGTCAACTGCTTCAGGACGTTTGCGATGCCTTCCACAAGGTCGGCAAACGCGTCGTAGTTATCCTCAATATGGGCAACGTTATGGAGACGGCATCTTGGAAAGGTATGCCCGACGCCATTCTTCTTGCTTGGCAACCAGGTCAGGAAGGCGGCAACTCGGTGGCCGACGTTTTGACGGGCAAGGCTAACCCAAGCGGCAAGCTCACCATGACATGGCCCGTCAGCCTCATGGACATTCCTTCGACCAAAAACTTCCCAGGTGCAGAATCTTCTTCAAGCGGCATGATGTCATTCTTCCGTGGCAATGCTCCTAAGAAGTTCTGGGACTATACGCCTCATGCCGAGGGCATCAACGTGGGTTATCGCTACTTCAACACCTACGGCGTAGAGGTCAGCTATCCCTTCGGATATGGCCTAAGTTACACGACTTTCGCTTATAGTCGTCCAGTTGTGAAAGCCACCAAGGAGGGATTCGAGGCCAGCATCACTGTGACCAACATAGGTGCCGTCGAAGGTAAGGAAGCCGTCGAACTTTACGTTGCAGCACCAGCCGGAGGCCTTCAGAAGCCTGCTCAGGAGCTCAAGGCGTACGCCAAGACACGCAGTCTGATGCCAGGCGAGAGCCAGACACTCACCATGAAGGTCTCTACCTACGAACTTGCTTCGTTCAACGAGGCTGAAAGCCAGTGGGAAGCTGCAGCAGGCCAGTACATCGTGAAGTTTGGTGCAAGCGTGGAGGACATCCGTGCCTCTGCCATCTATAAGCTCGCCAAGCCCTACTTCCTCAAAGTGAATGACGTACTGAAACCAAGTCGCAGCCAATTTGCAGGCAAATAAATCGACTTATAACCAATCTTGGCCAGGATTGGTCATGCTCCGAAACGACCATGACCTTTCTTGGCCAAGATTGGTTATGCTACGTTCGGAGCAAGCACTATCTCGGCCGTCAGAGTGCTTTTTCCCATTGGACTATAACCAATCTTGGCCAGGATTGGTCATGCGACGACAGAACCATAACCAATCTTGGCACAAAAAGGGTATGCTCCGAGAGGAGAATAACCATTCCTGGCCAAGATTGGTTATGCTGCGTTCGGAGCAAGCACTATCTCGGCCGTCAGAGTGCTTTTTCCTATTGAACTATGACCAATCTTGGCCAGGACTGGTCATGCTGCGATCGGACCATAACCAATCCTGGCACAAATTGGTTATGCTGCGACGGGACTATAACCATTCTTGGCCAAAAAAGGTCATGCGCCAATCGAAACTTCATCATCCGTCATTCAAAGTGATGAATATTTCAAAGAAAGGACGAAGGTTATGTTCAAAAGGATAAAAAAATTTTGCAGAAAGCAGCGAAAATAGTATCTTTGCAACATAAAATATAGCCACCCCCTGTAAACAACAATTCGGAAACTTTTATAAACCCATAATAGTGTTTTTCTATGAATAAAAAACTGCTCTTCGTCTTGTCGCTGCTGCTTTATGCGGCATGCCTTGTCCATGCTCAGCAATTGACGGAAGATCAGCTACGCGAACTGCGACAAATGATGCGTCATTCTGTGGCTTCGTGGGAAATAGATTCCGCCAAAGTTGTGGCTCCCTGCTGCGACTATGTATTTGAGGAAAAGATGTTGGAGGGTGGCGATGGACTCAGGTTCAAAACCCGCTTCTATAAACCTGCACAGGATGGCCCTTGGCCTGTAGTGATCACCCGCACGCCCTATACCTTTGCCGGCACTGGAGATACTGATCCCAACGGACGAGCCTATGCCCGTCGAGGCATTGCCTACATCGTCCAATATTGCCGAGGCAAAGGTGGTTCGGAAGGAATTTATGAACCGAATGTGAACGAACGTGTGGATGGACTGGCTTTGGTGAACTGGGTGGCGAAACAGCCCTGGTGCAAGAACATCGGACTGTTTGGAGAATCTTACACCGCCCTTACGGCATGGATTATCGCAGACTCTGTGCCCGATAAAGTGAAAGGCATCTACCTGCATCATTATGGCGTGGACCGTCATTTGTCAGCCTACAGCAATGGTCTCTTCCGACAGGATATCCTTACAGCATGGGCCATCGACAATGCAGAGGAAATCTCCAGGAAACCCGAAAAGTCAGACCACAGTCGTATCTACTTCGAACAAATGCGCTACATGCCTCAGATGGAGATGGATAGCCATTATTTCGGCGTTGAATTACCTTGGTATCGCGACTGGATCAGCCACACCGACTACACCGACCCCTATTGGCATCAGGGAGTGTGGGAAACCCTTCGCCAGATACCTTCCAAAATAAAGATACCGATGACTGTGGTGGCCGGGCACTTCGACCATCATCAGGAGGGCACTATCCTGGGATTCAACCTCCTGCCAGAAGATACCAAGGCTAAAAGTCGGCTGATTGTGGGGGCATGGAACCATTCGCACATCATCACTCCCCAAATAGGGATGTTTGACCACGCTACCGACATTGACCTGACCGCCGACCAGTTCAACTGGTTCTACAGCCTTTTGGCCAAAGACGAGGAACCGAAGCCCGGGATAAACGTTTACGCTATCGGAGAAGACAAATGGTACGAATTGCAGGAATGGCCATTGGAACAAGCCGAAACAGAGACCTATTATCTGAGCAAACAGTCTTTGGGCAAGGGTTACCGACTGCTCCAAAAGCCCGACGATACAGCTCAGTTATCATTCATCTACGATCCACAGGATCCCGTAGAATCTGTGGGAGGAGAGACACTGTTCAACTCCTCCACGAGGCGAGGTAGTCAATTACAACCCGAACCAGGCTATCGTGACGACGTTCTTTCGTTCATCTCCGATCCTCTTGGAACTCCAAAACTTTTGGCAGGCAAGGTCAAAGTGATACTTAACGTAAGTTCCGATGCCGATGATACCGCATTTTCCTATAAAATAAGCGAAGTGCTGCCCAATGGCGAAACCTACAACATACGCACAGGCATCACCACACTTGGGTTCCGCAACCATCCCTTGGGCGACCGCCAGCCCTATTCGCCCAATGAAGTGGTGGAGGTTGAAGTCGAATCTTTGCCCATCCTTTGGCAACTACAAGCAGGAAGCTGCATCAGGATTGACATCTCCTCCTCCGATTTCCCGCAGTACAGCATTCATTCCAATTACGCTGGTGTTTGGGCCATACAGCAAAAAACGAGAAAAGCTCATCAGACAATATATGTCGGAAATAATCAAGAAAGTCGAATAGTTTTACCTTTGATTCAATGAAAAAAGCATTCATTCTGGCAGCAGTCATTTTGCTTGGATACTTTAACCTGACCAAGTCAATGGCGCAGGACGCAGAGTCGGCATCGATGATGGAACGGATTCTGCAATACATGAAGATGAATTCCAACATAAATCCCGAAACCGACATCTGGGATGCCTTTTGGATCGGCGTACCCGACGCCAGTGACACTGGCTATAAGGTCTGCTATTTCCGCAAGGAGATAGCACTGACGACCAAACCAGACACATACAAAATACGCGTCACTGCCGACAATCGGTACAAATTGTATGTCAATGGCCTAATGGTATCGATGGGACCTAATCGCAGCGACCTTCGCCATTGGAAGTACGCAACTATCGACCTGGCGCCCTATCTGAAGACTGGCCAGAACGTCCTTGCCGTCCAGGTATGGAATGCCGGTGACGAGCGCCCGATGGCAAACTTCTCGTCCCGAACAGCGTTGCTCGTCCTCGGCCTTGACGATGCCAAACAGGTCAGCACCAATAGTACCTGGAAGTGCATTCTCGACCCTGCCTATCAGCCTCGACCCTCAATGATGAGCCGCTACACCTACTACTGTGCTGGTCCTGGTGACTGTGTAGATATGAATCGGACGATTGCCGACTGGAAAGATGCAGACTGCGACTTGTCTCGTTGGCAGAATGCCACGAGTATTGCCTTGGCTTATCCCCATGACACAAGTTTTGGCACCGGCGGATATGATGTCCTGCTGGAAGAACGCGACCTCCCCGAGATGGAATTCTCGACCGAACGCATCCCGACAGCCAGACGCGATGGTGGGCTGAAACTCCCCAAAGGTTGGCCTGCCGTGCCAGCCGATGTCACCATACCAGCCAACAAGAGCATAGATATACTGATCGACCAGGAGCATCTCACCAATGCCTTCTTCAATCTGAAGTTCAGCCAAGGGAAAGGCAGCACCATTGTCACAACTTATGCTGAGTCACTCTACGACACCATAAGTGAAACCATACAAACCAAAGGTAACCGCAACAATGTCGATGGCAAGCAGATCATCGGCCGACAAGACAGCATCGTCAGCAATGGTACAACAGGACAACTCTTCACCACACTCGAGTGGCGCACTTATCGCTACATCAACCTTCACATCGAGACGCGCGAACAGCCCCTCATCATCAATGACCTATGGGGCAACTTTACAGGTTATCCCTTCCAGTTAAAGGCGAACCTTGACACCGATGACACAGAACTTCAGAAGATTTTCGAAATCGGTTGGCGCACTGCCCGTCTTTGTGCTCACGAGACATATATGGATTGCCCTTACTACGAACAACTCCAGTATCTCGGCGACACTCGCATACAGGCGCTCATCACCTTGTACAATACTGGTGACGAGACTATGGTCAAGAACTTCCTGACCCAATCCGACCAGAGTCGCAATGCCGAAGGTTGTACCCAAGGCCGCTACCCAACTTCGCAAAGCCAATACATCACGCCTTACGCCCTGAGTTACATCTATGCCCTGCACGACTATATGCGCTATGGCAAGGACGATGATTTTCTGCGTGACCTCATGCCTGGAGCCGAAGGAATCCTGCATTATTTCAGCCGATACCAACAGGCAGACGGGCGTATCAAAAACCTGCCTGGATGGAACTTCGTCGATTGGGTCTATGATGACGATGGCTGGAAACAAGGTGTACCAGAGCGCGGCAAGGATGGCTGCAGTATCGTGATGGACCTTCAGCTCCTCCTTGCTCTCCAAATGATGAGCGAGATGGAACGACATTTTGGAGAGAACGACAGAGCCAGAACTTATAATGAATGCGCCCAGAAACTTGCCGAAAGCGTGCAGCGTGCCTATTGGAACGTGTCACGCGGACTTTATTCTGACCGCATCGAGCAAGACCACTTCTCGCAACATGGCAACTGTCTTGCGCTGATCTGTGGGCTGGCTCAGGGTGAACAGGCGCGCTCTATCGGACAAAAACTTATAAATGACACAACTCTGGCCCCCGCCTCGGTCTATTTCAAGCATTATCTTCACGAAGGCCTTGTTAAGGCAGGTCTTGGCGACGACTACCTGTCCTGGCTCGACATCTGGCGCGAAAATATACGAATGGGGCTCACCACTTGGGCTGAGACAAGTGATATTGATGGCACACGCTCGGACTGTCATGCTTGGGGAGCATCGCCCAACATCGAACTGTTCCGCACTATCCTTGGTATCGACTCCAAGGCCGCTCATTTCTCCGAAGTTCGTCTCGAACCCCATCTTGCAGGCTTGAAAGCGGACAAGAAAGGCATTCGCCACATCGGCGGCACCATGCCTCATCCTCAAGGCGAGATACACGTTGACTACACCATCGGCAAGAATGGCAAACTAAAGGCTACTATTTCCCTACCAAACAAGGTCACAGGCACCTTTGTCTGGAAAGGACAAGAGACGCTGTTGCATGGTGGCGAAAACGTAATCTTATGACATCCAAATAATACTAATACAAATTATAAGAAATGAGAAGATTCTTTATCCTTATGACAGTTCTCGGAACGAGTGTTCTTGGGACTTATGCCCAGCAGCTGAAACTAAATGCCGACAATGTGGAGGAAGTACTCCAAGCCATGACCATCGAAGAGAAGGCACAACTGCTCATCGGTGTGGATGGAGGAATGTTCAAAGCGCTCGAACGCATGCTGGGAGGCGAAACATCCGACCAGCAGGTCAACATGGTTGGCCAAAGCCAGACATCAGTGCCCGGTGCTGCCGGTGCAACTCGTGCCATCCCGCGTCTGGGCATACCAGCCACTGTGTTGACCGACGGCCCCGCAGGTGTACGCATCAACCCAACCCGCGAAGGCGACAGCCAGACCTATTATTGCACAGGATTCCCCGTCGGCACCGTGCTCGCTTCGACCTGGAACACCGAACTTGTGGAGCAGGTAGGTGCTGCCATCGGTAATGAAGTGTTGGAATATGGTTGCGACGTACTGCTCGCTCCAGGTATGAACATCATGCGCCATCCGCTCTGTGGCCGCAACTTCGAATACTACAGCGAAGATCCCCTGCTTACCGGCAAGATTGCAGCAGCCTACGTAAACGGGGTGCAGAGCCAAGGTGTGGGGACAAGCGCTAAGCATTATGCAGCCAACAGCCAGGAAATCAATCGGCTGGGTGTGGATGCGCGTGTTTCGCAACGTGCCTTGCGTGAGATTTACTTGAAAAACTTCGAGATCGTGGTCAAGGAATCTCAGCCCTGGACCATCATGTCGAGCTACAACCGCTTGAATGGAGAATTCACCCAGGAGTCGAAGGGACTGCTAACTGATGTCCTGCGCACCGACTGGGGATTCAAAGGCATCGTGGTGACCGACTGGACTCCCATCCGCAACACGGCAGCACAAGTGGCAGCCGGCAACGACCTCATGGAACCAGGCATGGATATGCAGGTCAATGCATTGGTGAGCAGCATCAAGTCGGGCAAAGTAAACATCGAGGACGTGGATGCATGTTGCCGTCGTATGCTGGAGTATATCGTCAGGACTCCTTCATTCAAGGGCTATCGGTTCAGCAACAAACCCGATTTGAAAGCTCATGCCGAGATTACCCGTCAGTCGGCTACCGAAGGCATCGTGCTTCTCAAGAACCAGGACAAAACCTTGCCAATCAGTAATGATGTCAAGATTGCCGTATTCGGTGTGAGCAGCTACGACTTCATGGCTGGCGGCACTGGTTCGGGCGATGTGAACAAGGCTTACACCGTGGATATGATGGAAGGTTTGCGCAACGCAGGATTCGCTTGCGAGAAGGAGATTGAGGAACTTTATCGTTCCTATGTCGACTATCAGAGCAAGTATTTGCGCACCCTGCGCGATTATCAATGGTACGAAGGGGCTCCTCGTCCCGATGAAATGGTCATCAACAAGTCGTATGCCAAGAAATGGGCCGGAAAGACTGATGTTGCCATCCTCACCTTGGGACGTCAGGCAGGCGAAGGAGATGACCGCACAGTCGAGTCGTTCTCGCTGACCGACAACGAGCGACAGACACTCGACAACCTTTGTGAGGCATATCATCTGGCTGGAAAGAAAGTGATTGTGATACTGAATGTTGGTTCGAGCATCGAAACCGCTTCGTGGAAGAGCCAGCCCGACGCCATCCTCTGTGCATGGCAGACCGGACAGGAAGGCGGCAATTCGGTGGCCGATATCCTGACAGGCAAGGCTAATCCAAGCGGCAAACTCACACAGACGTTCCCCGTCAGCATCTTCGACGTTCCTGCCAGTCGTGACTTCCCCCTCTACGATCGTGATTTCAACCAGGTCGACACCTATATGGGCAAACCCTCGAACAAGAAGGACGTAGGCTATTGCAACTACGAAGACGGCATCTATGTAGGCTACCGCTACTTCGAAACAGCGCAAGCCGAAGTCTCCTACCCCTTCGGATTCGGTCTCTCCTACACAACTTTTGCCTACAGCAAGCCTACGATTCGTGCCACCAAAGACGGATTCGAAGCAAGTATCACCGTAAGCAACACGGGCAATGTGGCCGGCAAAGAAGTCGTTCAACTCTACGTCACAGCGCCCAATGGTCAGGTTGCCAAACCTGCCCTCGAACTGAAAGCATTTGGCAAGACACGCGAACTGAAACCTGGCGAATCGCAAACCATCCAAATGAAGGTCAGCAACTACGATCTTGCCTCTTTCATCGAATCGGAAAGCGCATGGGTTGCTGATGCAGGCCGCTATCAGATCAAGTTTGCAGCAGCAGTCAACGATGTTCGTGCCACCTCGACCTATACCCTTTCGAAACCCTTGAAGGTCACCGTCACCAATGCTTTGGCACCAAAGAATCCGATCAACGAAATGACTGTGAAGTAATTCAATATTCCTTAATAATAACAATAGGCAATTACACAAAATGAAACGGCTTCTTTCAATTCTCTTCTGCTGCATGGCGATGACTGTCGGCCATGCACAAAGCTCGGACAATGGCGACGGCACATTCACCAATCCTATTCTATGGGCTGACATGCCCGATCCCGATGTGATTCAGGTGGGTGACTCCTTCTACTTCGTATCCACTTCGATGCACATGCTGCCAGGCGTCACCATCCTCAAGAGTAAGGACCTGGTGAACTGGGAATTTGGCACCAACGTGGTACCGCAGTTCGACGACGATCCCTACTTCGACATGGAAGGCGGCAACCGCTACGGCAAGGGACAATGGGCCACCGCCCTCCGTCATTGGGGAGGCGAGTTCCACGTGCTTTTCACCAGCAACTCCAATGGTTGCTTCATCTATTCGTCGGCCGACATGAAGGGCCCTTGGCGCAAGACCATAGTAGCAGGGTTCCCCTATCATCCTCTGTTCGACCGTTACGATTCCCTCAAAGAGGAGGTTGATGCCGATGGCACCAACCATCACATTCTCTATGATCCCGGCTTCCTGGTCGATAATGATGGTCGTGTTTATGTCATCCATGGCAACACCATCAACTACATTACTGAGATTGACCCGGTGACCTGTCAGCCCAAGGGTCCTGCCCGCCTTTTCTACAATGCTCATCGAGCAGGTCTCGAAGGCAACCGCCTTTATCACATCGGTGAATACTATTATGCAATATGCACCTATGGCGGCAGTCATTCGGGTAACGTTACCTGTCTGCGTGCCCGCAGCCTGGAAGGTCCCTGGGAGGAGCGCGAGGTGATGTGTGTGGGAGCACGACAGCCCGAGTCGCATATCCTGCAAGCCTGCATGCTGCAACTGGAGAGTGGAGAGACGTGGGCCATGGCGTTCCTCGATATGGGAGTTTTGGGCCGCATTCCTCATTTGGTTCCCGTGCATTGGGTGGACGGATGGCCGATGTTCGGCATCGGACTTGATGGCAATCTGACACTACCCAAACCACACACTACAAAGGATTCTAAAACTGTCGAAAAGCCCTTGACACAAACACTCGCCACCAGCGACGACTTTGCAAACCCGGCTCTCGGCTTGCAGTGGCAGTTCAATCACAATCCCGTCAAAGGTTCCTACTCGCTCACAGCTCGTCCAGGCTGGCTGCGTATGCATTCGTTCAAGGCCAACCTTCCATTGTCGACTAAACGTGCCAACAATCCTTTGGTGAACAATGGTCTGCCTATCTCTGAAACTTCGGTCAAAGTCTCAGCCGAGGCTCCGTTCCTGATGGCACGTGGTGTGCTCACCCAGCGTCTGTTCGGTCCAAGCAGCAGCGGCACAGCGCATGTCGATATGAGTCATTTGAAGGCTGGTGATTGCGCTGGATTGGGACTGCTCAACATCCCCTCGGCCATGCTTTCGGTAAGCCGCAAGGGAAATAAGTTCATACTTTGTCAGAAAGAGACTGACAACGAGAAAGAAACCTCGTTCGGAGAGGTCAGCCTCACTGCCGAGCAGGCACGTTCGTTGTGGTTGCGTGTCGAGACCAACGGAATCACAGAATACGCTAACTTCTCGTACAGTATTGATGGCAACGTGTTCCAACCTATCGGACGCGAATTCCACATGGTCTATTCAGGAGTCTATTTCGTGGGTAACCGTTTCGCCCTGTTCTGCTACAACACCAAGAGCGCGAAAGGTGGATGGATGGATGTCGATGACTTCAAGGTTGATATTGCATCACTTTTCGATCGGCATATCGTCAAAGGTGACGTATTGGAGGCCGAATGGACTGATAAGTTGTGGCGCACAGAATGCCGTTGGAACACTTCGTCATCGCAGCCCTCCAACATGGACATAGCATGGGTGCAGGATGGTGGTATTATCGCATTCAAGGATCTGTTGTTCGACGAGGCTGTCAGCCGTCTTTCCTTCACCCTACGCAATGTGAGTGGCAACAACGTCTTTATTGAACTGCACGATGCTGAGAAACAACAGGTGCTTGGCACTGCCGACATTCCTGAAGCATCGACCGAATACACCGTTGTCAACCTTCCGTTGAAGGCGCCTCTACGTGGCAAATATAGCCTGGAGATACGAGTATGGAACCACGACTGGGACCAGCCACGCATGGGCGAAGTGCTGATAGACAAGATACTTTTCGAATAAATCTGAAAAAAATTCTTTGAAAATTTGGATTATTTGCAGATAATGGCTATTTTTGCAGCGTGTTTCTCAATAAGAAGTAGCATTTATCAAACCTAATATCGAAGAAAATGAAAAAGTTGTTGTTCGCAGTGTTGCCACTGCTTCTTTGGAGTTGCAAAGAGACTCCCAAACTTCCTGCCAATCAAGCACAAACAGAATCTGGTATTGTTGAAGGCGTATATTCCGAAGATAGCGCCATCGTGGTGTTCAAGGGCGTTCCGTTCGCAGCTGCTCCTGTTGGCGAACTGCGTTGGAAAGAGCCTCAGCCCGTACAACCATGGGATACCATCCGACCATGCTACGAGTTTGGTGACGATCCCGCTCAGCCCAGCCTTTTCGGCGACATGAACTTCAAGGGCCCGAAGAAGTCGGAGGACTGCCTCTACCTGAACATCTGGAAACCTGTCGATGCACAAGGCTGCCCCGTGCTGATCTACTTCAACGGCGGCGGACTGATGGCAGGCTCTGGCTCGGAGCCTCGCTATGCAGGCGACTCACTGGCACATCATGGCATCGTCAGCATCACTGCCAACTACCGCGAGGGCATCATCGGTTTCCTGGCACATCCAGACCTGACTGCCGAATCGCCCAACCATACTTCGGGCAACTACGGCATCCTCGACCAGGCTGCTGCCATCAAATGGGTGTTCGACAACATTGAAGGCTTCGGAGGAGATCCCAATCGCATTACCATCGTAGGCGAATCGGCCGGATCGTTCTCTGTCTCTGTACTGATGGCTTCTCCCCTTTCGCGCGGCTATTTGGCCGGTGCAATCGGATCGAGCGGCGCAGAATTCAAGCCCAGTTCGGCAAAGCCCCTTGCCGATGGAGAAGCAATTTGGAGCAAGACCTTGGAGGAAAAGGGTCTCACCATCGATGCCCTACGTCAACTGCCAGCCGACAGCGTGATGAAACTGGTACCCCTTCGCGGCATGCCGAACCTGCTTGTCGATGGCTATCTGCTTCCTGCAACCGTCGACGAAATCTTTGCTAATGGCGAGCAAGCACAAGTGCCGCTACTTGCAGGCTGGAACTCACTGGAGGGTAGTCCTCTTTCGAACTTCAGAGGCCAGAAGCCAACAATCAAGGCCTATCGTGCCATCCTCCAGTCCACCTTCGGCGACCGCACCGACGAGGTGCTGAACGCCTATGGTCTGAAGAAGGACGAGGACCTTTTTGGTCCAACTGCCACCGAACTTGCCGGAGCCCTCTTCACCGCATTCCCCACCTGGAAATGGTGTGATGAACATGCCAAGACCGACCATCCTGTCTATCGTTACTTCTACACCCATCCACGTCCCGAGATGACGGCCAAATACTCGGGTATGGAAGCCGCATTGGCAGGTGGCGTGAAGAAGAAGGATGACAAGGGTGCTGCTGCCCCAAGAGCGATAATCAAGGGTGCTGTACACTCGGCCGACATCGAATATGCCATGGGTAACCTTGCCACCAACGATGTCTTTGCCTGGACGGCTGACGACTACAAAGTGCAGGAAAACTTCATGAACGTCTATATCAACTTCATCAAAACGGGCAATCCGAATGGTCCTGGCGTACCCGAATGGAAGCCCATCAACGGCGAAGAGGTGGCTCCGGTTCTCCAGATTGATGTGGACTGCAAGGTTGTAGCCGACAGTGAACTGGAAGCGCGTTACAAACTGCTCGACAGCATCTTTGAATAATTATCAGGCCTTTCATAAGGCAAATGGTTTTTCATAAAAATATGTGGCGGGAACCCTATTTCGGTTCTCGCCACATTATTTATTATTATAATAGAAATGTCTTTTCGAAGAAAAACCTATTCGAACAATCGACGATAAAAATCGGCTTTTTTGCCGAGTGCCAAAGGATAGGCACGCGAAGTTGAAGGCATACGGAACCATTCCAAATCACGTTCGTAGGCATGAACCTTGGTAAACGATCCGATAGTCGGCATCTCGACAGGATGTCCTTCTGCGGATCCGGAAGCCACGGTCAACTGCTGCTGAAGCAACTCGCTTGCCTTGGACCCGGTCGTAACCAAACGACAACAATCGGGCATCTGCCCAAGCAAAGCACCTATATCGGTAGGCTCCACAATCTCCAGGAAATTATCGCTTGCATTGTCCTTGAGGCGGTTCACCTTCGATGCCGTGTCATAAAAGGCGAAACCCTGCTGCTCCGCAAAAGCGGCAATACGTTCCTTGTCGAATAGCTTTTCTCCCTTGACCTCGAAATAGGCCTTATCGTCGAAAAAAATCAATCCCATCACACGCCAGAAGTCATTGATCCAATTGGGATAGAAGAAATCCATAGACCAACGCGCCCTTGGCGGCGGGAAGCTGCCTAGGAAGAGCACCGTAGCGTGCCTGGGAAGAAAAGGAGTGAGTGGATGAATCTCGATGGTCATAGAGGGAGGGGTTGAGGGCAGTCAAAGATGGCTGCCACGAGGACAAAAAGGGAAAGAGGTGGGCGAGGGTTAAGAGGGGTTGTCGAGGGGGAGGATACTTGAGAAGTCACGCCAATAGGGGGCTTTGCGATAGAGGTCGATACTCTGACTGGGCACATACAACGTACGTTTCAAGCCAATGGTGTCCCTAAAGACATTCGTGATAGGTTGTGGCGTGTCGCTGTAATTACGGACTTCGGTCAGTGAGTCACAATGATGGAAACAGAAGTCTCCGATGCGCTCCAATGAAGCTGGGAGTGTGACGCTGCGAAGGCTGCGGCAACTATAGAACGCCCCTAACTCCAACGAACGAAGCGAATCGGGCAAATGGGCCTCTGTAAGCCCCGAATAAGCAAAGCAAGCTCTGCCGATGTTTTCAAGTCCCTCTGGAAAGTGAATGCTTTTCAGCGAACTACATTCCCGGAACATACTTAGAGGCAGTCGGTCGATGTAGGGCGGCAAAATAATATGCTGCAGGCTGTGACAACCTCGGAATGCGCTTTCTCCTATCGACCTGAGACTCAGCGGCAACGAGACAATTCGCAGATTCTCGCATCCGGCACAAGCGTGGTATGACAAACGCTCCACTCCTTCCGAAATGCTCAGTACCTTGATGAGGGAATCAGCAAAGAAGGCACTGTCACCAACCATTACCACACGATATCTCACGTCTTCAAACACCATGAAAGGCCTTACTGAAACAGAGACCGAGGACCTATCAGCCTTTGAACTGCCTCGGCCTGTCACAATGCAGGTAAAGGTATCGGGCGAGGCAATGCTATACGTCAAACCATTCGATTCAAGAACCGTCGGGTCTTCTTCCCAATCATTGGCAACAGCAATAAGATGCCAGACCAATGCTCCACCCAGAAATAGGGCTAGGCTCACAACGAACCTGATGAAGTGTCGTGTGGTCCTATTCATCTTGCCATTCTTCAAGTCATCGGGAAGTGCCTGTTTGAGTGCATTCGCCATCTCTTCGGCCGACGAGAAGCGACGGGAAATATCGGGATGCGTGCTGCGTGCTATCAGATCGGAAACTGCTTCAGTTTCATAGATTTTAGGATGCAGAAGGCAAACGTTGCCCAATAGCAATCCTACGGCATAAAGGTCGGTGCCGACATTGATGTCCTGAATACGACCATCGTTCTGTTCGGGTGCAGAATAGACGCCATTGCGTCCCATCGACGATTCGTAACTGTCACAATAGCAAAATCCCAAATCGATGAGTTTGACGTCGTTCGAGATGCGGGTAAGCATGATGTTGTCGGGCTTCAAGTCAAGATGAAGCACCTGATGATGATGCAGATAACCCAAGCATTCCAGCAGCTGAGAGAAAAGACGCCTAACGTGCTTCGGATTGGAGAAATACGAGGGATTCCTGAGCATTCGATCCCCAAGTGTTTCCCCATCGATGTATTCCATAACGATGTAGCATCCATCCACATCCTCTCCCATCGAAACATACTTCACCAGATGTTCATACGTCAAGCGTTGACCAGTCTCAAACTCCTTGCGAAAAAGTTCCAGATAGCGAGGATTGTCGGCATACTCGCGACGCAGACGTTTCATGAAGTATCGTTTGCCCTGATACCTCACCAAATAGCATAAGCAAGTAGAGCCGCTCCTCTCTGAAAGCGGCTCTATGTCTTCTGCCGAGATAAGATCGTTGTTAATCTGGATAAACCCAGAGACAATCAGGTTCTTGTCCATGGGATGGGACAATGATTCACTTTAGGATTTTGACAGTGGTGATTCCACCGGCACGAGCTGCGGAATAACTGCCTAGTGCGGTATTACGACGCACTACATTACGGATGATAAGAGGATAACGAACGATAAAAGAAGAAATTGTACAGACATCACCCTTCTGGAGTTTGGAATTCTCTTTAGCCACAATCTCAAATTTTTCGTCTCCCAAATAGGCAAATCGAATCTTACGATTGGGGAGATAAGAGATTTCCACAACTTGTCCAACCTCGAGATCAGAAGAGCGCAATTCTCCATCAACATGGGTGAACGAGCTACTTCCATTGCTTAATGAGAGGAGCAATGCAGGCCAATTGGGGCTTCCAAGGTATTGGGCAATCACGTTGAGTGTACCGGGGCGTGACTGATGTGTATCATCAGATATACGTCCCAGAAGGCGCTTCAACGTATTAACTCCGAGACGGCTCTTGGTTACTTCTTCTATGCCTTTTGAAAGAATTTGAATGTCTCGGTCTGAAGGGTTGCCAAGGCTGATACCCGTGCGTTCTTCAAGCTTTGCTATAACGATAGGAGGTAAATTCATACACTTCAATAAATCTACTCTTCAATAATAGATGACGTTGCAAATATATGAATTATTTAAATAATCTCCAAATCCATTATATCCAAATAGCTTTCAACTATATATTTTGCTTTTTCAATGCAAAAAACACCACCGCAAATTACAAAGAACCCTTCCTGCGCTTGATTTCCGTTAGGAATTCTTCGGCTCGCTGGAGGTCTTCGGGAGTATCGATTCCAACAGTTTCGATATCCACCTGACGCACGACGATGCGGATACCGTTCTCAAGCCAGCGCAGTTGTTCCAGGCTCTCGGCAAGCTCGAGGGGTGTCTGAGCCATCGAAGTGATGCGAGCCAATGCCTTGGGTGTGTAGGCATAAAGGCCGATGTGCTTGAAGAACGTATGTCGGGTGAGCCACTCTTCCTGAGGGATACCTCGCAGGTAAGGGATCACCGAGCGGCTAAAGTAGAGTGCCTGTCCGCCCTTCCCCACAACGACCTTGGGAGAATTGGGATTGAGCAACGCTTCGAGTCCGTCCTCGGCATGGAATGGCTTGACGAGTGTGGCTATTTCAGTGGCAGCATCCATGAAGCAATCCTTCACGGCCTGAATCTGCCTGGGGTCAATGAAAGGCTCATCGCCCTGCACATTAATGACAACATCATATTCCATACCCAAGGCCTCGACGACCTTGTCGTATGCTTCCTTGACACGATCGGTGCCGCTTTTGTGATTGGCCGATGTCATGACGACACGTCCATTGAAACCAGTCACAGCGTCGTAGATACGGTTATCGTCGGTTGCAACAACTGCCATATCGACATGGGGAGCCACCTTCTCGTAGACGCGCTGAATGACAGGTTTGCCACCAAGCAATGCGAGTGGTTTGCCCGGGAAACGGGTGCTGGCATATCGAGCCGGAATAATAGCAATGGTTTTCATTCTTATTTAAGGATTATCTCTTAATTTTATATTATCACCAATTAACCGATAATTGTTAATTGTTAATTATTAATTGTTAATTCTTTAATGTTAATTGAATCTGGGCTTCACCCAACGGTCGAGCGTCTCGGTGAAATGCAGACCCGGCAAGTAAGGATTCGAACGATAAGGAGCAATGAAGGTCTTGAGCAACGAGTGATCAAGGGCCGAAACTGCATAGAACTCCTCTGCCTCCTCCGTAGTGATGCGAATGGTCCAATCGAGCATATTGCCCATGATCATCATGTTGCTTTGCGTCGGGTCGTAATGGATACCTCCACCGAGGGGCTTCACCTCGTAATTGGGCGTGATGACATAAAGCACATTGTTCTCATCGGTCATCAAGCCACGCAGGCAGCGTGAACGGAATTCGGTCACGAAGATGAACTTTGGCACAACTGTCTCGTCCGTAAGGTCAATCTTCTTGACAAAAGGCTGTCCTGCCGTCATCTTCATCTGGTACATCTTGCGATTGTTGTCGATGAGCAGATAACCTTCATCATATTCCTTGCGGGTGTCAGGATTGCCATCAAGTTCGTGAACAGGGAATGCGAAACCCTTCTTGACGAGCGCATCGGTGAAGAGCTTGCTCTTCTTGGGTTTCACCTTGCCGGTGTTCATGTTGATAAACTCGATGCCATCTTTCGTGAAACGGAAAGCATCGTCGGGGTCTTCCAGATTCACACGCTTGGGCAAGGATTCGAGCAGGAGCCAAAGGCCGCAATTGGGACGATTGGTGTGCGTGTCGTAAGCACGACGATGATAGTTGATATTTGTCTGACGGATAAGTTGGGGACTTACCGCATAACCACGGATGGTGTCGGGTAGACGACCTGCATTTACAAGTTGCGTGGTCCAGAAGAAAGGCAGCAGCGAATCGGCTTCCTCAACCGTATATTCGCGCCCAGAGATGCCTCGACGTCCCTGTCCTTCGGTATTCTGGATGAATTCATCGGCCAATCCGCTGTAGAGCGTGAAGGGCTGCCCTCCTATCTCATCGCCATGCAAGAAACTCACTGCATAGTTGTTGTAGAGCCAGGGCAATTCCCAGACAACAAGCAGGACGACGATAATGCCGAGTATGATATTAGCAAGTTTTCGCATCATTCAATTCCTTTCTTGAAACGGTCAATACTAATCCAAGGCAGCAGAATGCATGCCAAAACGAACACGACGAGACATGGCAGAAACGGCACATAGGCACCGGGAAAACTGCTCAGGTAGAAAACCTTCAGGCAAAGGAACATCACCACCAGGTTGAAGATGCGACGTGACCACGAGCCTTCAAGAATGATCCAGGCGCTCAACAGATATGCGGCAAAGCCTGCCAGATACCAAGGCAGGGCCACGAGCAACATCTTGCCATAGAGTTCGGGGGCCAGCGACGGACGCATACCCAACCAAAGAATCAGGTAATTCAAGCCAAAGCAAACAAACAGGGCAACCAGTCCGAAGCCCAGCATCTCGAACATCATACGCAGATGCGAGCATGGCAGATGCAACGTCAGTTTCAGACATTTGTGATACATCTCGGGGAAGAACTGCACACATGCCAAAGCAATGCCAGCCATCATCGGAATATATTGCAGATGACGCACAAACATCGGCTCATCCTTCGTGATCATGGCTATCCAGATATGTGCCCCTCCCATTGCGCCAATGGCGCGCAGGAAGTTCAGCAGTTCATATCCCACATAGCCGCAGGTGACGATCAGGATAAGCAGCAGTGCCCATCGTGTCTTGATCCACTCCTTATAAAACATGGTTATTTATATTATTTATTTGTAGTTCTAGAGAATCTAGAAGATCTAGATAATCTAGACAATCTAGATAGTCTAGAGATTCTATCCCCTAATACTTTCCAGTCAAGCCGATGAAGGCATCCTCGAGGTCAAGGTTATCTATCATGAGCGGACCATGAGGGATATTCATCGCCTGCAGACGACGTTCCACCTCGTCTTTCTCGAGGAACGAATAGAGTTCGAGTTCTCCGGTCAACGAGAGCGCAGGATGATAGAACTGCTTATCGCCGAGCAATGGTGCAGGCACGTCGCTCAGACGTTCAGGCAACTGGCTGCGGAAACGATGGAAGCCTTCGTTGATATGCCCCAACGGACATTGCATCAAGATGCTGCCATAGTCCATGATAATGCAATCATCGACCAATCGCTCCAGATCCTGAATGATGTGCGAAGTCAGAAAGACAGTCTTACCCTCACTGTGCGCCCAATCCCTGAGATATTCGACAAAGAGTCGGCGGTAACCCGGATCGAGACCCACCGAGAAATCATCGAGAATCAGTAGTTCGGGATTCTGAGCCAGGAGCAGACCGAGTGCCACCTGGCTGCGCTGACCGTTCGACATACGGCTTATGCGCTGCCCGGGAGCCACCTTGAGTTTCTTCATCAGTTCATAATAAGCCTCCTTACGCCACTGTCCGGGATAGAACTGGGCGTAGAAATGCTCGATTTGCTCGATGTTCATGAACTGATACTGCACATGGTTCTCGACAAGCAGGCCTATCTGCTTACGCAAAGCGGGATCCATCGTCTGGACATTCTGTCCGAATATACGGCATTCTCCCGAACGGGGCTGGAGATATCCGCTCAGGAGGTTGATGGTTGTGGTCTTGCCTGTGCCATTCTTACCCAAAAGACCGAGGATGCGGCCTTTGGGCACATTGAAACTCAGGTTTTCGTAAATCTTCCTTTTCCCATAGTAATGGGTCAGGTTGATGCACTCGATGACGTTTTCCATTATTCTTCGGTAGCTGGGACAATCTCATAGGAGGTTGCCTCGATGTGATAGAAGGAGAGATACTCCTTACCTTCGGCAGCCTTGCGTGCAGCAATCTGCTCACGGTAGTTGGCTATCTTCTCGTCGATGGTGTTGCCCTGCTCGCGACGTGCAGCGGCTTCGGTAGAGCATCCGGCAGAAGTACCGATCTTCTCCTGCTCTTCCTCATCGAGGCCTTGTTCGATGGCCTGTTCGGCATTGGCCTGCTGCTGCAACATAGCTTCCTCGTACTGACGTTTCCAGTTCTGGAGATATGCCTCATCGATGCGTGATTCGCGCACATAACCCGTCACGCGAACTACGTTCTTCACACAATCCTTCGAAAAAGCACCGCCTTCGAGATTGCGACCCTCGCAACGGATTACATTGGTGTTGTCGGAACCCTGGAGGAAGATTTTGGTAGCACCATGCTTGCAAGTGTGGGTGCAAACGCCCTCGACAGTAATCAGTTTGTCAACATTTGCATCGGCCTGAGCAAGGGCATCGTCAACGCTAAGTGCTTCGGTAGAAACCTGCTCCTGCTGGGCTTGCTTGTTGCCTGAGCAAGAGGTGAAAGACACAGTGAAGGCCGCAACTGCGACGCAAAGAGCCAAAGTAAAGAATGTTTTTTTCATTGTTGTGGAGTATTTTTTGTTTTTATCTGAGTGATCGGATTTTTCGGAGTGATCGGAGTACTCCGAGTATTCGGAGTATTCATAGTATTCCAAGAACTTCGAGTACTCGGAAATCTCGCCAAAGATACTTCTTTATTTTCGTAATTGCAAATTTTATTGACTAAAAAGTACACCCAAGTGACAAAGAGATTGTCTGATGATGATTTTCGACATCTGCAGTTACCGACCATGCCCGCTGATATCGAGCGCTGAGAAGGGCAAAAATGCGGATCCTGTCGGCATATAACCTACGGCCATAGAGCAAGTTGAGTCCGACATTTCCCTGGGATGCCGTCAGATAGTCATAGTGCTGCTGAAGGGCCGCAGGAAGGGTGACGAGACTCGTTCGAATCAGGGTCGAACTGGCATCTCCCGAAGCGTCTCTACCTGTGCCATCATAACTTCCGTCTTCGGCCATAGTACCTCCACCCTTCTGATATCCAAGTTGCAGTTCGGCACTCCAGTCGTGCTTTCCGCTATACCACATGCGGCGGGATGCAAGATTCACATCGGTATAATGAATATTTTGGCGACGATAGAAGGGATAAAGACTTGCCGTGAGGCGACGTTCATAATAGCCGGCTTTCACCTGATGAACCCAAGCATTGCCATAGAACCTGTATCCAGTCTCGGCGCTGAGTGTTCGCTGTCCTCGTGTCTTGAGACGGCCGTGATAGATATACTCGTTCAAGCCACCTCCTTGATTGACATAAATGTAGAGGTTCTGCCAGTTCTCGAGATGGCTGCCCATAACCCGATAGGTCACGGCATGTCTTTGCAGCCAGGCAATCTTGCCTTCTACGCCCCAAGCCGTTCCCGAATGTTCCATAAAGACCGGTGTAAAAAGCGAACGCTTGCCATAATAGCCTTCACGCCATTCAAGCCACCCTTCATGGAGCATCTTCGTCGAACCTTTGCCCATACCAAGTTGGAGTGACACGCTGTGACGTTCGGAAAGCATAGGGCGCTCTTCATCTTCGTCGGTCAGGCCATTCGCATTGCTGTATTCGCTCACGCCAAACGATGCTCCATAGTCGATAAGCGAAGCATAGAAGATGCCCGTGGTGCCATAGGTCTTGAAGAGCAGTTCCTCGATTGTGCGACGATAGTTGTAGGAAAGGCCAAGTTGAGCAATGCCTTTTGCCCAAAGGACACCGCCTCCGGACTCCAAGTCCATAAGTTTGTTCTGCGAACGCAGGTCGCGACGCTTTGCATTGTTCGCCGAAGTGAAATCCACACGTGCTCCCAACGAGAAACCCTGCCCCAAATCGAGTGCGAGGCCACCCATCAGGTTATATTTCTCGCGATTCTTCGTCCCTGCGAATTGTGGATCCATCTCGACGATGTCGAAAGGCTGGTCATCGGGATCAAGCCAGACCGAACCCGTCATATCCTTGCCCTGGAAACTGGAATAACTCACGTTGCCACTAAGGACAAGTCGGCTGTTGACGCGATAGAACGAGGCCGTCCGGGCTCCGAACTCATAACTGTCGGGCGAAGCATAATAATCTCCCCACCCACCATTATCCTTTTGGAAATAGGTTTCGGCATAATTGGTGCGAACGTCATCAGGAAGCGCAGTGAGCCCCGCGACGTTCCGGCTGACAAGCCAGGGCGTCGTGTCACACAAGGCCTCGAAATGCTCTTGTGCTGCAAGAGGCTGACAAAGGATCCACGACAAACTAATCGCGGAGAGTAGCCTGATAGCGTTCGAAGAAGTCATTGCTCGAATTGTTTGTATCCTGATAAATGATGAATGCACCTTGCTTGGCAGAGGCTTCCGCGTGAATTCCCGACGGATCGGCAGGAACAACGCCCTGCGAAGCATCGGGTGTCTCGCTTAATCCATAGACCAGCAGTTCCTCATTGCCGGGGATAGCTTTCGTTGCAGCCACGTCAACGTTGCGGTGTACGGAGTAGCCGAACGTGTTGGTAAGATAGACAGCTCCAGCATCGACCTCATCGGTAAGACGTTTGGCATTCTTGGTCGAAATGGTGGAGAACATCTCGATGCCATCGATAATCCATTCGGTCGGGATGCGCAGACAGGCACCCGAGACAGAAACCACGTTGTTGTGATACCAGATGTTGTCGGCATCGTTGGCGTAAGCATCTATATCGACATCGTCCGGGATGGAGAAGATGAAGAACGCCGGATCGAGTTGGCTCAGCGGCCAGGCATTGCCTTGCCCATAGAATGCTGCCGAAAGATAATGGCTGGCAGGAATAAGTTCCGAAGGAACAGGGTAATAACTCGTATTGGTGAAGATGAGCGGATCGTAGGTGCAATAATATTCAGCCCGACCCAGATTCACCGAATTCGAATAGGAAACCGTATGATCCACAGCACCGTTGAGGGCTATCACAATCTCCTCCCCGCCTTCCAGATGCAGCGAGTCGTTGAAGTGCCAGATGGCCTGGATGGCTGGGATAAAACCCTTGTCGGCATAGGTGAGCCGACCTTCGGCATCAAAGTTGCCATTGTTGGCATGGGCATTGTAGGGAGGTGCCATGCCGAGACCTAATTGAGCGATGGTGAGGGGCAGTTGTCCATTATTGTAAAGTATAACGTACTTGTCGAAATAATAGGCTCCCGACCCATCGTCCTTCTGACATCCGCCCTGATAGAGTTCCTTGATGATGAGGTTACCACGACGCGAAGCTACCATCGTCAGCACCATGCCCTGGCCAACAATCGGCGAGGTCGCATTGACCTTGATGTTCGAAGAACTGCAGTTCATCACATATTCCTTGCCTTGCGCATCGGTATATTGTCCGGAAGCCGAAAGGTCGTAGATGCCAGCAGGAAGCGTGAAGTGTGCCCAACCTGAACCATCAGTGGTGGCTTGCCAAGCATTGCCCAAGGTCGTCGACATCACGACCTGGATGCCCTGCATACCTTCACCCGTGACGGGATTCTGCAACTGCACAGGGACGTCGAACGACTCGTAGCTGAGGTCTTCGTCCTTGATGCAGCTGCTCATCAGCAGCACCACCAGGCCACACATTATATATATATTCAGAAGTTGCTTCATCACTAGAGTCTGACCTTTAACGAAAGTCCATAATAAAAGGCGGGTATGCGACCACTGTTATAAAGCGTGGTGCGCCGATCGGTTTGCGAAGAATGCACACGCGAGGTATTGTTCCAGAAATTGGTGGCATAGAACGACAACTTCACATATTTGCCGATTTCCTTGGTCACATTGATGTCGGTGGCGAAGTAAGGCGAAATGCGGTCTTCGTTGAAATAGTAGTTGGTGTTCGACTTGCGAACCATACGGAGCAGGTCGTTGTAGAGGTTCATATTGCCTGCATCGCGTGCAGCCAGGAGGTCGTCATAGAACGGACGCAACGTCGCAGGGTCATCCCACGTGCTGTAATATTTCGGATAGACGGCCACATAATGATCCGTATAGTCGGAGTTCGTACCGAAATAGTCGGTAGCATCGCTCATGGCATAACCGGTCAGATTTCCTTCCTGGTCTTCACGCAACGTGCGTTTCATATTATAGAAACTGCATTCGAAACGCACTGAGACAATGAGGCGTACCACGGGGATATGTGTCGTGACAGTCACATTCGTATTGAGTTGCGACTGGATTGATCCATTCGATGCGGCAGCGGCTCCCTCATAGTAGCCGATGTAACTGTAAGGCTGGCCATCACTCTGATTGGTCGATGTTCCGATGTGCGAAGCCACGAGCGTGGTCTCAACACCCCGATAATGATAGAATGTGCCATCCCAACGGACGTCAGTACGAAGGGCGGGGATTCGTGCAAAATCCACAATCCATTCCACACCCTGACGAGTGGAACTCGAGCCATTGACCCATCGTGTATTCGAAGTGTAACGATGCAGCGTCTTGCTTGGAAGTTCCTGGTCGGCTACATTGCCTGTCATGTCGTGCACAGTGACCTTGCCGCTGACGGGGTCAACGGTGTAGTGACGGTTGGCCGAGGCTATCGGGAAATCGGCAGCTGTGATGGGCGAAGTGAGTTCGTAGCTGAACGATCGGTAAGCCGATGTGCGAAGGTAGGGGTTGAAGGTGCGCGTGTTGAAGTAGGTCAGCGACAGGCGCGTCTTGCCCAACTTTGCCTCCACACCCACTTCACGTTGCAGGCTGTACTGCCATTTCAGCGACGCATTATAGAGTGCCGACGAGGGCTGCGTGTAGTAGGCATAACAAGCTTCGCCCGATGCAGTAGTACCGCTTGCAAATGTCTGCCAATCGACATACGAGATGGTGGGGAACAGCACCTGCATAGATGGCAGTTTCACGCTCTTGCCGATACCTGCGTGGATGCTAAGTTCCTTTTTCTTGCCGTGAACGCCATATTGCAGCGAACCGCGAGGCGAAAGACTGTTTACTGTGCCATATTCCGAACCCGCAATGTGAGTGATGTCCTCACGAAGGCCGAAACTGAACTTCACGTCCTGCTTCTTTGCCAGCTGCAGCGTCATCTGTTCCTCGGCATAAACGGCCAGGTTGTGCATATAGGGCAACGTGTCATAACGGGCCTCACGCCACGTGGGGGCAAATGTGTCGTCGGCGTAATACAAGCCACGTCCTTCATTGCCCGATGCTGTATAGTCCAAACCTGCCTTGGCATGACTCTCTATCCGATAGTCTCCACCGATGGACTTCTCATGGTCCCATTTCGCCTTGAGATGTGCGCCGAAATCAACGGGCTTCGAGTCGGTGATGGCAAGTTCGTACCAGTAGCCCGTCGGGCCCATGACGATGGCTGTGCCGTCGGCAATGTGATAGCCTTGCTCGATGGTGTGGAGGGCAGGTTGTGAGGTGGCACTGCTTCGATTGTTGTTGACACGCTGCTCCTTGTCCTCAAGACTGACGTCGGCCGACAGTTCGAGATAAGACAGCCACGGTCTGCCCACCTGCCATTGCAGACGCATCAAGCTGCGCAAAGCATAGTCCTGCTTCTTAGTGTAGGTGTCGTTGAATGCGTCGGGATCGCTCTTGCTGTCATAACCTCCGAGGTTGCCTTTCACATCGAGGTTGAAGTTGAGCGGCATGGCTTTTTCCTTGAGGAACTGACGGGTATAGCGCAGCGAGAGCCCGTTGCGCCGATAGGTGGTATAGGGCGACGTGAGACTGCTGACCGACTGTGTCCATTCGTACGACACATTCAGGATTCCTCCCTGTCCGGTCTTTCCCAGGCTGAAACCTTTGGCCAACGCGGCAAGTTTAGTGTGCGGCTTCAAGGTCACATCCACCATATAGGGTGTCTTGCCGCGTCGTGTCTTCACCTTCACCATGCCATTCGATAGATCACCGTACTCCACCGACGGGATGCCTGTGATGACCTCCACCTCTTCGATGTCGCTGGTGGTGACCGTACGAGTCGAAGCACCTGTGGTCTCGCCCATCTCGCCGTTGTTCGAAAGGCGTTGTCCGTCCACCTCGACAGCCGTACCGAATGCTGCATTGCCCATTTCGCCCGTACCTTCGCTACGAAGAGCAATACGCTGGTCGTCAATCAGGCTTTGGTCGCCCTGGCTCTTGCCTCCCGGCAACAGCAGGGTTACATCGTTCACGTTGACAATCTGATTGTGTTCGAGTGAAGTGCGATCCACAGTATAGGCCGTCGTCTCGATGTGTTGCTTTTGTGAAGTGACAGTCACCTCGTCAAGGCGCAGGTTCTGCTCGACAAGCTTCACGACGATGCTGGTATCCTTCGTCAACGTAAAGGTCAAAAGTTGCGGGACATAGCCAAAGAGGCGTACCTCAATAATGGCTTTTCCCTTAGGAAGATTACGAAGCATGAAGCGCCCATTCTCTCCCACGACCGTTCCCTGCTGGGTGGTCTGATGCACCACCGTCGCAAAGGCCATAGGCTCGCGAGTCTTTGCATCAATCACTCGCCCCGAAACGCAATAAGGCTGTGCACGCAGCGTCGCTGCGCACACAACCATTAAGGTCAGAAGAAGAGCAAGTATATGCTTCATACTATTATTTTGGGTCTAGATATCTAGAGGCTCTAGAAGATCAAGAGAATCTAGAAAATCTAGAGGTTCTAGAGTATCGAGATTATCTAGAAGGAATAAACATTACCCGGCCCCGCTCAATCACGAGTCCCTGCTTGCGGCAGATCGCACGACCCAGGACGTCAAACGATACAGCCGGTGCATTCTCGTCAAGGCGAACCGCACCAATAGCCCCAGTCGTCGGATCCATCGGCAGTCGTGGCAAACCTTCGGCAATGGTGCAATTCTCGATGAGAATGATAGAGTCGCCACGCAGGTTGCCGACCAGTTGGGTAGTATCGGGTGCCGTCACTACGCCTTCATTGCGACATTCGCGCAATGTCAACGAACCCTCGACGCGTGCCGTATGACCAGCCACACCGCCCACATAATTATCGACACAGGTCACGGCTCCCTTGTTGGTGCAACCCACAATCGAGGCATGTCCGTCGTCGCCCTTCATGTCGTTGCCAAGGATGCCACCCACCATCTTGAAGCCATAGACGCTGCCTTCGTTCACGCAGTTCTCCACACGGATGAGACGCGTGGGACAAGAAACGATACCTGCGGCATAAAGCCCCTTGGGCTCATCGCCTTCTTTCACGCAACGCACATTGCCATAGTTGGTACAGCCCACGATAGTGCCGCCCACCGAACCAGCGATGCCCGAAGCACCCGTTCCACGGCCAGTCGTAATCGAACCATAGTTCTGGCAGTTCTGCACCAGATAGTTATAACTTGTGATGCTGCTTCCACTCTGAGAACCACCCACGATACCCGTAGCGTACGACATTGCTGTGATGTTGCCATAGTTGACACAATCGCGGATTGTACCCTTGCCGAACATCATCATGCCGCAGATACCGCCTGCATATGCACCTCCGGCCGAAATATCAGCATAGTTGGTGCAACCGCTGATTGTGCCTGCACAAAGAGCGGCAAACGGCGCTGCATAGTTATAGGTGTTCAGTTCGTTGTCGCTCGCAAAGACGAGATCGGTAATCGAACCTCCTTCGGCCAATACCGAGACGAGCGACTGGAACATTCCTCCTTGGGGAAGATTGTGCTTCACACCGGTGATTGTGGCATGATTGCCCACAATATGGCCCTCGAAGCCCCATTGCGTATTGTTGAGTTTCCCCTCGATGATACCATCGACAGCGATGTTGGGCAACTGCGAACCACCAAAGTCGATGTCGTTCATCACCTTGAAGTATTCGCCGGTACCGCGATGGTCGACCGTGATCAGTTCTCCCAATTTCTGGAAATCGTCAGCTTTTGTAATCTGATAGGGGTCGCTCTCCGTGCCAGCTCCTTCGAAGCCGTAGACGTTGGCCGAAGCCATCCTGACATCGACAGTAAACTCTATAGGGAAAGGCATGGCACCCGGCTGCATGTTGTGGACGATGTGATAGCCCGTCTCATTGGCTGCAACGAGGATGTTGCCAAGTTTCTCAAAATAGTATTTGCCGTTGATGACCGTTTCACCATTGCTGACAGCGACAAGCGTCATGCTCACATCGCTACCGGTATAGTCGCGATAGTAGCCACCCTTCTCGGCATCGTAGGTCAGATTATCGACCACCATCGTGCCGAGGGTGAGGTCACCCATCACGGTGCCTTCCACCGACTTTTCCTCGATGGTGACGTTCAGCGTTTCATCGACGAACGTCAACTGGTATTTCGCATCGTCGCAAGTATAGGTATAGGTTCCACCCACGACAACCCTCTCTGAGCCTGTATAAGTTGCGGACTGTGCCATGAGGCCCACCGAAGTGAGCGCCATGGCACAGAGACTAAGTATTTTCTTCATCTACAAAATAATGAAGTGAACTACACGATTAGCGCACGAAGAAGATCTTGCCGTTCTCGATGAAGAGACCAGCCTCACCCTGTGTGCGACGACCCTGGAGGTCAAATCTCTCAGTGGCCTTTGCCTTCTGTGTATCAACAACCTCGATGATGGTCTGCGTCGAATCGTTCTTGCCATTGAAGGTCACGGTCATTGGAATTGGCATGCCGCCGACGCTGAAGGTAGTGGTAAAGGTAAGATCCGTTTCGGTCATAGTGCCCTCAAATGAAGTACCTTGGATTGCAAAATCACCAGCCTGGGTAGTGTATTCACCTCCAGCGAATGTGCAACCTTCTTCAGTAGCGGTATAGGGAACGTTAACGTCAAATTCGTCAATCACGAAGCCCTGATAGGAAATCTCAGGTATTTCGATGGTAGCCTCGTCACTAGTAAACAGGTTCACTGTGATCAGCTTATCTTCGAATACGATTTCCTGGCCCATAACATTGACAACCACATTGCCTTCGTATGAATTAGACCATTTATTGTTGATGTCCAATGGATCGGCAATAGCCATAGTCTCGTTATCGAGAGGAAGAACGGCATCAGGAGCGAAATAGTAGCAATCCTCAAGCACGATGTCGGCTGTACCAGCAAGGTGACCAGCAGTCTCAACCGTAGCGGGAACGGTTACTGAAGTGATGCTCGCGCTGTGCTTTACGGTAGCGCCCTCCTTGGTGGAATTGCCAACGAGGCCACCCACGTTCTTCACCTTCGACTCGTCAGCATCGGTGCCGACAATGCCACCGCCCGATACCACGCCATCCTCTACATCGGCAATATTGTAGCAGCCATCGAGCAACGAGGCTTCATTGCGAAGTTCGCCGGCGATGCCAGCCACCTTATAACCGCCCGTTACGACAGCGAAATTGACGCATCTCTTGAACGTAACTGCCCCATTGTTGGAGCATGCCATAATACCACCAGCATACTGTCCACCGGCAGTCACATTACCATAGTTGTTGCAATCTGTAATCAGACCACCGCCAGTTCCGACGATACCAGCAGCACCTACACCCGAGCTGGTGATGTCAGCATTGTTGTCACAGTTCTCGATGGCATAGTTGTATGCTTCGATGCTCGTATGACGCTGGCTGCCACCTACGATACCGCAGGCATAGCTGCCACCATTTGAAGTAACTGTTCCATTGTTCTCGCAGTCGCGAACGACGCCCGTGCCGCGAATCAGGCTACCCACGATACCTGCGCCGTATGCACCAGTGTTGGTCACAGGAGCATTGTTCACACAGTTCTCGATGAGACCTGCCGAAAGGCCTGCGAATGTACCTACATACAGGTTGCCCGAAACCTCGCCATCAATGGTGAGATTCTTGATCACGCCGTTCTCGCCAAGGGCAGAAACGAGGCCAACATACGAGCTAAATTCATCGGTCTTATTGGGCTGGTCGTGCTTTACACCTGAAATGGTGTAACCTGCACCGTCGATGACACCCTCGAAGGCATACTCTACCTTGTTGATATTCGTGATGCCAGCCAGGGCAATCATTGGGAGCTGAGCACCAGCAAAGTCGATGTCACCAGCCAACTGGAAGAATTCGCCTGCACCCGTGTTCTCTGCATTGATGTTGGCAGCAAGGGTAGCAAAGTCATCAGCACTCTTCAGGATGTAGGGGCTCTCTTCGGTGCCCTCGCCTTCGAAACCATAGCCTGTTGGGCCGGCCTCGGCTGTCGTGTATTCAAGTTTCTTGATCGACTGGCCGCCTGAAGCGAAATAGAAGTAATAGGTCGTGCCTGCCACGAGGTCAGCGCTAACCTCAACCTGATTACTGCCATCAGTATTGTTCACGGCAAGAACAGCCTCATTGGCAAGCAGTTCGGCTGCATCGCTGCCAGTTACCACTGCAGTACCGATAGCGGTCAAACGATCGGTAGCCGAAGAGTTGTTCGAACGGAATGTAACCACCATATTGCCGTCTGCACTAGGCACATACGAGATGTAGCGACGTGTAGCCGAGCTTGTACCATTGCAATGGAAGCCTGCTGCAGCAGAAACATATTCCTTGCCACTGTCAGCACCCTGATTGCCGACGAGGGTGAGGCCGTTGTACTCCGTAGTGTAAGAATCTCCTCCGAGATCCACCTGCTCGGTGTACTCCGAGAAATCCCAGGTAATCACTTCGGCATTGGTGTTCATCGCAAAGCCGAAAGAGGCGGCCACAAGGGCCGAAATCGTAAAGACTTTCTTCATAATGCTATTAGTTAAAGGGTTATGTAAAGTGTTGTTTCGATTACTCAAAAAATTTGGCGCAAAGATAGCGTATAAACCTCGCATGGACAATACCTATATATAGGTAATTAATATCCGCCAACAATCAATTGTTAATTGTTAATTAGTTGCCCAATCTCCAATTGTTAATTGTTAATTATTAATTGTTAATTGTTCACAGAGTTCTCACCTCCTCCACACCCTTCACATTCTCGATGATGCGGATGACTTCCGAAAGCTCGAAGGCTGAAGGCACACGCATCTTGATCTGAATGATACCGATGTAGTCCTCGGTCACGGCATGGATGCTGTCGATCGAGAGATGCATCTGATTATAGATGATGTCAATCAGGTCCATCATGATGCCCGAACGATCCACGGCATTGACCTCGATACGGGTGGAATAGGTGCGGCCGGGCAGGATGGGCAGTTGCACATCCACAATCGAATCACCATCGGCTGCCGACAGTGCAATGGCATCGGGGCAGTTGCGCTTGTGTACAAGGATCTTCCCGTCCTTGTGCTTGAAGCCCATGATCTCGTCGCCCGGCAAGGGGTTGCACTCGGTACAGAGGTCGTAGGGGAACTCGTCGATGTTGATGCCGCTCTTGTTGAGCGCCACGTTGATGGCACGACGTGCCTTGTAGGTGTTGACATGACCCAACCAACGGTATTCGGGCAACTGGTTCTCCTCGGTACCCACCTCAACACGGTCACCGCGCTTCAACTGGGTGAAGATCGAGCAGAGTCGGCCATTCACACGCGCAAACTTGGCATGGTTGCCAACGTTGGTGTGGATCTCGTAAGCAAAGTCGAGCACCGTCGAGCCCTTGGGAAGCACGATGGAGTGACCCTTGGGCGTAAAGATGATCATGTCATCGTTGTAGAACGACGAGACTACCGACTCCATGAATCCACCCTCGACACCGCTCTGTGCCACGTCGCGCAGCACGCCACGGAACTTGCGGATCCAGTTCTCGACACCCTCGGTGCGGTCAATCACACAGCCCAACTGGGAGTTGCGCTGCATCGTCTCTGTGCAGATGTGTACCTCGGTCCACTGTCCAACCTGTGACATCACCTGTACGTGAATCGACTGGTAACCGTTCTCCTTGGGCTGGTCGATGTAGTTGATGAGCGAATACGGGCGCTCGTTGTAGAGGTCGGTGAGCAGCGAATAGACGCGCAGGCACTGGTTCTTCTCTGTCATACCCGACTCTTCATCGAACTTGATGATGATGTTGACCTGGTGTACGTGCTCCAGTTCCTTGAACGTCTGTCCCGTGTTCTTCATCTTGCGCCACAGGGCATAGACCGAACGCGGACGGGCATAGACGTGTGCCTCGATGCCATGCTCGACCAAAGTTTCGCGGATGGGGCCCAGAAAAGTCTCGATATCCTCGCTATGCATGCTCATATAGCGGTCAATCTTTTTCTCGATGCGGTCATACTCCTGGGGCGAACGCCAGCGAAGCGAGAGGTTCTCGAGTTCCGACTTGATCTCATAAAGGCCCAGTCGATTGGCAAGGGGAGCATAGAAGTAGTCGGTCTCCGACGTGATCTTCATCTGCTTGTCGGTGCGCATCGAACCAAGGGTACGCATGTTGTGCATACGGTCGGCCAGTTTGATGAGCAGGGCGCGAATATCATAGTTGATCGAATCAAGCATATGCTTGAAGTTATCGATCTGCTTCGAAACCTTGTAGTTACCGTCCGAATTCTTGGTTAACACGCCCACCAGGTAGGCAACGTCTTCTCCAAAACGCTCGCGAAGGTCTTCCACCGTGTAATTGGTGTCCTCCACCACGTCATGCAGCAAGGCAGCCATCACCGGGTTGGTCTTCAATCCAAGTTCGACCAGCGCGATTCGTGCCACCGCTATCGGGTGGGTGATATAGGGGATGCCGCTCTTTCTGATCTGTTTCGAATGAGCCTCGGCAGCCAGGTCGTAGGCTGCCTTGACGCGCGGAATCTCATTGGCAGGCAACAATTCATGCACGCGTTCGAAGAACTCCTTGGTCTGCTCCTCGACAATTTGTTTCCTTTCTTCCTCGGTGTATTTGTTCTCCATAAGCAATTACCTTTAAATAACCTGATTACTCTCCATTTCCAACTCTCCAATGATACCGAGCAGCTGCTGACGCAAGGCCTGCAGTCGCTGTATAACTATTTGCCGGGCTTCATCGCCCGTCATATCTTTTTCCTTCAGTTTACGCTTGGCTCCTTCAATCGACAATCCTTCTACGCGTATCAGTCGATAGAGGACTCCCACACGCTGTACATCCTTTTCGTCGTACAGGCGGTTGTCGCTGGGGGTGCGACGCGGGCGAAGATATTGCGGAAATGCCTTCTCCCACTTGCGAAGCAAATCAACCGACACATCAAACTTGGCCGCCACCTCTCCGATTGAGAGATAGGGTTTCTCCATAGTCAGGTCTTTGATATCATCGTGTCGCTTTGCCATGTGTAACAATTGTTAAAATGGTGAAATACGCCAATTTGGGGACAAATATGAGAAATTTAGTAATAAAAAGCAAATTTTTAAGCGATTATTTTTGTTTTTTGCCATAATTTTTCCGCTTTTGGCATTCTACTACCCCAAAAAACGGATTTAAAAAAACGAATTAGCGGATTTGAACATGACCTTATCGGCCAAACCAAATCCGCCAATTCGCTTATTCGGGATTAATGAGAACAGGACTTAATCGCGACGTCCCATGTAGATCGACACGTAGTAGAGCAAGGTCATCAGCGACGAGAGAGCAGCCACCACGTAGGTGTAAGCGGCAGCCTTCAAGGCCTCGCGTGCATCCTTCTGCGTCTGGAACGATGTCATGCCGCTCTTGTCGAGCCAAGCCAACGCACGACGCGAAGCATCAATCTCGACAGGGAGAGTGACGAAGCTGAAAAGCGTAGTCACACCGAAGAGGATGATGCCGATGAGCAGAAGTTGTGGGAACGACTGGAGCAGCACGATACCACCCAGGAGCACCCAAGACACCAGTTTGCTCGAGAAACTTACGGCAGGAACCATCTTGCTGCGTAACGTCAGCCACGAATAGGCAGTAGCATGCTGCACGGCATGTCCGCACTCGTGGGCAGCCACGGCAGCAGCAGCAATCGAATTTGACTCATACACCGAATCACTCAGGTTGAGTGTCTTGTCGGTCGGGTTGTAGTGGTCGGTCAAATTACCTGCCACGTGGGTGATGCGTACATCCTTCAGCCCAAAACTGTTGAGCATCATCTGTGCTACCTGTGCACCCGTATAAGAAATGTATTCCTGTGAATATTTCTCAAACTTTTTCTTCAGATTGTGCTGCACCACCCATCCGAGCACTGCGATGACAATCATGATAACGAAGTAACCGTAGTTACCGGCCATAGCCATTGTGTAGCCTTCCATAATTTATATATTTAAAATGTTTGTAATTGCAAAAGTTAAATCCCAACTCAATTGTTAACTGTTGATACCCGATTCAATTGTTAATTGTTAATTATTAATTATTAATTCTATTGTTATTTCCCACGAGGATTTGACCTCGACCCCCTGTCGTACCGATTCGGCTTCGACTTGTTCTGGCTCATGTTGCCACGGGGTCCCGGCTGATAGGCTCCGCGATTCGACGGCGCACCATACCCTCCACGATTATTGCTTGCAAGATGCGTGCCATTCCCGCCAAATAGGCGGTCGGCAAGGTCTTTTCGACCCAATTTAATGAGGGAACTGCGCAATTTTGGCACATTTTCGGGCTGATACCAGAAGAAATAGGCACGTTGACGCAGTTTCTCCTCAGCACTGTGGGCGCAATAGCAGGGTTTCAGCGTGTAAGGATGCAGGCCCGAATACCAAATCTCGGTCGAGACGGTCATCGGCGTCGGTGTGAAGTCCTGCACCTGTTCGAGTTTGAAGTCGAGGCTCTTTGTCTCGGCTGCCAGCTCGGCCATAGCCACCTCGGTGCTGCCAGGATGCGACGAGATGAAGTAAGGGATGATCTGCTGACGCAGGCCGAACTTGCGGTTCACCTCGTCGAACAGACGCTTGAAGCGGTGGAACAGTTCGAACGAAGGTTTGCGCATTATGTTGAGCACCTCGTCGTTGGTGTGTTCGGGAGCCACCTTCAGGCGTCCGCTCACATGGTTGCGTATCAATTCCTCGGCATACGCCATGTTCGTCTCCTTGTACTCCCCGTTTCGTCCCTCATGGAGGATGAGGTCGTAACGCACACCCGATCCCACGAACGACTTCTTCACACCAGGCAGTGCATCCACAGCGCGGTAGATCTCCAGCAGCGGACCATGGTCGGCATGGAGGTTCGGGCAGACCTGGGGATGGAGGCACGAAGGCTTCTTGCACTTTTCACAGAGGCTCAGGTCCTTGCCACGCATTCGATACATGTTGGCCGAAGGGCCTCCGAGGTCCGAGATGTAGCCCTTGAAGTCGGGCATCTGCGTCACCTGACGGGCTTCGCGAAGTATCGACTCCTTGCTGCGTGAAGCGATGAACTTGCCCTGATGGGCGGAGATGGTGCAGAAGGCGCAACCGCCGAAGCAGCCGCGATGCATGCAGATCGAATGACGTATCATCTCGTAGGCAGGGATACGCTTACCATTGTATCGAGGATGCGGCATACGTGTATAGGGCAGGTCAAAGGCACGATCCACCTGCTCCGTGGTGAGTGGTGGATAGGGCGGATTCACCAGGATATACATGTCACCCGTCTGTTGCCAGATGCGCTCGGCATGCCACTTGTTGCTCTCCTCCTCGATGTGACGGAAGTTCTCGGCCTGGCTGCGCTTGTTGCGCAGGCATTCCTCGTAAGGATGCAGCACGATGTCGCCCTCCTGCTCCACGATGGTATTTTGGCGGGTAACGACCTGCGGGATATCTGCTATAAGCGGAACGATGTCCTGCCTTGTAGGCATCGGTTGCCCCTCGCCCTGTCCTATCAATGCATCGATGCGCTGGGCAATTTCCGTTGTCACCTGCTCGCCCATACCGTATGTGATGACGTCGGCATCGCATTCAGCCAGCAGGCTGGGGCGCAGGCGGTCCTCCCAATAGTCGTAGTAACTCAGGCGACGCAACGAGGCCTCGATGCCACCCAACACGATGAGCGAATCGGGATAGAGCTGGCGCAGTATACGGCTATAAACAATCGACGGCATGTCGGGCCGCATTCCTGGACGTCCGTCGGGCGTATAGGCATCGTCCGAACGACGGCGGCGATTGGCAGTATAGTGGCTCACCATCGAATCCATCGCGCCGGGCGAAATGCCAAAGAAGAGGCGCGGACGTCCCAACTTCGTGAAGTCGCGCATGTCGCCGTGCCAGTCGGGCTGCGGTACGATGGCCACCCGATAGCCCGCCGACTCCAGCACTCGTCCTATCACCGCAGCACCAAAGCTCGGATGATCCACGTAGGCATCACCCGAAAACAGGATCACGTCGAGCGTGTCCCAACCGCGGAGTTTCACCTCCTTGGCCGATGTAGGCAACCAGTCTTGTAACATATAGTAACTCTATTCAAGGGGCAAAGATAAGCCCTTTTGTGCAAAAAATCAAATTTTTCGAGCATTTTTACGAAAAAGAAGGTAAAAAATTTGGAGCATACGCTTTTTTCGACTATCTTTGCACCTGCATTTTTTATTTGCGGGCGCTTAGCTCAGCTGGTTCAGAGCGTCTGCCTTACAAGCAGAGGGTCGGGGGTTCGAATCCCTCAGCGCCCACACGGAGACCCCACCAACGAGGTCTCCGTATCTTTTTTATGGAAATCAAAGACCTGGTGCTGCAAAAGCCCAGATTCAATGCACTTGTTACTAAACTTCGGGGAATGGATTCCTCGAAGCCTTCCGTCATTCAACTCAAAGGCCTTACCGGTTCTGCCGCCGCCACCTTCCTTGCCCCACTCAAGAATGCCGTCGATCGCATCGTCGTCTTCGTGCTCAACGATGAGGAGAAGGCGGGCTATTTCTATCACGACCTTATCCAGATTGGTGGCGAAGGGGCTGTATCGTTCTTCCCCAGCGGCTACAAGCGCAGCATCAAGTACGGACAGATCGACTCGGCCAACGAGATCCTGCGCACCGAGACGCTGTCGTCCATCCAGGCGCTCATCCAGCAGCAACCTGCCCCTGCCGACGCTTCGGGCGAAAAGCCCCGCGCTTCCCTCCTTGTGGTAACCTATCCCGAGGCCTTGGCCGAAAAGGTGGCTCAAAGCGAGGAGGTGAAGGATGCCATCATCACCCTCCACGAGGACGAAAAGGTCGATCCGAAGTTTGTGGCCGATGTGCTTATCGACCGAGGTTTCCAGCGCGTCGATTATGTCTATGAGCCCGGTCAGTTTGCCGTGCGCGGCTCCATCCTCGACGTCTTCAGCTATTCGTCCGAATACCCTTATCGTATCGACTTCTTCGGCAACGAGATCGACTCCCTGCGCACCTTCGAGGTCGATACGCAGCTCTCGAAACAACGCTTGACGGAGGTCACCATTGCCCCCAGTTTCAGCCAGGACGAGGCACGCGGCATCTCGCTTATGGAATTCCTGCCCCCTTCGGCCATCATCGCCTGTGAGGATGTCCAGTGGGTGTGCGAACGCGTCTTCCAGATTACCCATCAGGAACTCTCCGAGCAGCTTCTGACTACTGAGGAAGGCGATATGACTGCCCTCCAGAAACTGGTTGATGCCGACCGTTTCAAGGCCGAACTGTTGAAGTTCAATCGCATCGACATCTCCAACCGCTCAAATAATTCGGTTAGCGTCATCGAGTTCCACACCACCCCACAGCCCGAGTGGCACAAGAACTTCGACCTCATCAGCCAGGACTTCCAGCGCTATGCCCTCAAGGGCTACACCATCCACATCCTCAGCGACTCGCCCAAGCAGCTCGACCGCATCGAAGCCATCTTCGAGGACCGTGGCGAACACTTCAAGCTCGTCCGTATCCCTCGTGCCATCCATCAGGGATTCATCGACGACGACCGCCTCAAGTGCTATTTCACCGACCACCAGATCTTCGACCGCTTCCACAAGTACAGTCTGCGCTCCGACCGTGCACGTTCGGGCAAGATTGCCATGAGCATCAAGGAACTGATGGAGTTCAACATCGGCGACTACATCGTCCACGTCGATCACGGCATCGCGCAGTTCGGTGGACTCGTCAATATGCCCATCGGTAAGGATGCCGACGGCAATGACCGCTATCAGGAGGTCGTCAAGCTCATCTACAAGGACGGCGACCTGCTCTTCGTCTCCATCCACCAGCTCGACAAGTTGTCGAAATACCGTGGTCACGACGCTGCTCCTCCATCCTTGACCAAACTGGGCCACGGCAGCTGGGAACGCCTGCGCGACAAGACCAAGGAGAAGATGAAGGACATGGCGCGCGACCTCATTGCCCTCTATGCGATGCGTCGCGAAGAGAAGGGCTTCCAGTACAGTCCCGACTCGCAGATGCAGCACGAGCTGGAGGCCAGCTTCATGTTCGAGGACACGCCCGACCAGCTCAAGGCCACCCAGGAGGTAAAGCGCGACATGGAGTCGGCGCGCCCCATGGACCGTCTCATCTGCGGCGATGTGGGCTTCGGCAAGACCGAAGTGGCCATCCGTGCCGCCCTCAAGGCCTGCAACGACTGCAAGCAGGTGGCGGTGCTCGTCCCCACCACCGTGCTCGCCTATCAGCACTACCGCACCTTCTCCGAACGTCTAAAGGACTTCCCGGTGCGCGTCGATTATCTGTCGCGAGCCCGCACTGCCAAACAGACCACCCAACTCCTCGCCGACCTCGCCAAGGGCGACATCAACATCATCATCGGCACCCACAAGCTCATCGGCAAGAAGGTGAAGTTTGCCGACCTCGGCCTCCTCATCATCGACGAGGAGCAGAAGTTCGGCGTCAAAGTCAAGGAGGCGCTCAAGGCCATGCGCATCAACGTCGATACGCTCACCATGACCGCCACTCCCATCCCCCGCACCCTGCAATTCAGCCTCATGGGAGCACGCGACCTCAGCATCATCGCCACCCCGCCCGCCAACCGCTATCCTATCCAGACCGAAATCCATCGTTTCGACGATGCCGTCATCAAGGAGGCCATCAACTTCGAGCTGTCGCGCAACGGACAGGTCTTCATCATCAACAACAAGATTGCGCAACTGCCCGAACTCTCCGCACGCATCTCGAAGCTCGTCCCCGACGCACGCATCGCCACGGCCCACGGCCAGATGGAGTCGAACGTCATGGAGCAGCTCATCCTCGACTATGCCAACCACGAGTACGACATCCTCATCTGCACCACCATCATCGAATCGGGCCTCGACATCCCCAATGCCAATACGATGATTGTCATCAATGCGCAGAACTTCGGACTCTCCGAACTCCATCAGTTGCGCGGTCGTGTGGGACGCACCAACAAGAAGGCTTTCTGCTACCTCATCACCCCACCCTACAGCTACCTCACCCAGGATGCACGTCGCCGCCTGCAGGCCATCGAGAACTTCTCGGGCCTCGGTTCGGGCATCCATCTCGCCATGCAGGACCTCGACATCCGTGGCGCAGGCAACCTGCTGGGCGGCGAGCAGTCGGGCTTCATCTCCGACCTTGGATACGAAACCTATCAGAAGATCCTCAAGCAGGCCGTCAAGGAGCTCAAGACGCAGGAGTTCCGCACCCTCTTCCAGGGCGAACAGCAGGAGGGCGAAAACGTCACCGACGAATGTGCCATCGACACCGACCTCGACATTTCGTTCGGCGAAGCCTACGTGCCCGAATCGAGCGAACGCATCGCTCTCTATCAGGAGCTCGACAACCTCACGCGCCAGGACGAGATCGACGCCTATCGCAAGCGTCTCATCGACCGCTTCGGCAAGATACCCGAACCTGGCGAAGAGCTCATTCGCGTTGTCCTCCTTCGTCAATTGGGCCGCGAGATTGGCTTCGAACGCATCATCCTGCGCGGCGGCAAGATGCGCTGCCTCTTCGTCACCAGCATGGGCGACGACTACTACGACATGAAGCAGTTCGACCACGTGCTCGACTTCTATCAGAAGCACTACCACATCAGCCGCCTCGAGAACAAGAACGAACGGCGCTCAATCCTCATCAGCGGCGTCACCTCTGTCAAGCAAGCCATCGGCCTGCTCAAGCAGATGCGCTGAACATTCCACGTGCCAATATCAGCCACTATCGGAGGTTTTTCTTTCGATAATTCGTTTTTTTCACAATACATATTGTGAATATAAAAATAATGAGTATATTTGCCCAAACATTTCGTGATTAAAAAATCCCATAACTCAAAACCCATAACTCAAAACCCATAACTACATGGAAAGAACCTGGCGTTGGTTTGGCAAGAAGGACAAGATCACTCTTGCCATGCTCAGACAAATCGGAGTCGAGGGCATCGTCACCGCATTGCACGACGTACCGCTCGGCCAAGTATGGACACGTGAGAAGATTCACGACCTCAAGAGCTATATCGAAAGCTATGGCATGCGCTGGAGCGTCGTCGAGTCACTCCCTGTTGTCGAAACCATCAAGTACGGCGGTCCCGACCGCGACTATCAGATCGAGGTCTATAAGGAGAGCCTCCGCAACCTCGGCCTCGAAGGCATCAAGACCATTTGTTACAATTTTATGCCTGTGCTCGACTGGGCACGCACCGACCTGCTGCACGACAATCCCAACGGATCCACCAACCTCTACTTCAACTATGCCGAGTTTGCCTACTTCGACATCTATATCCTCAAGCGCGAAGGTGCTCGTGAGGAGTGGGCACAGTTCAAGTTCCCCGAGGGCGTAGGCGAAGGACGCAACGTGCTCGCCGAGTGCGACGAACTGGCCAAGACCATGACTCCCGAAAAGGACCACAAGCTTGTCGAGAACATCGTCATCAAGACACAGGGCTTTGTCAGCGGCAACTTCAGCGAGAACGACGACGCTCCCGTGCAGAAGTTCCGCGAGTTCCTCGACCTCTACAAGGGCATCGACAAGGCACAGCTCCGTGCCAATATGAAGTACTGGCTCGAGGCCATCATGCCCACCTGTGAGGAGTTCGGCATCAACATGTGTGTTCACCCCGACGATCCCCCCATCGAGATTCTTGGCCTGCCGCGCATCATCCGCACCGAAGAGGATATCCGCTGGTTCCTCGATGCCGTGCCCAACAAGCACAACGGCCTCACCTTCTGCGCAGGTTCACTCTCTGCCGGAGCCTACAACGACGTGGTCGATCTCGCTCGCAAGTTCGCTTCGCGCACCCACTTCGTTCACCTCCGCAGCTGCCACATCTTCCCCAATGGTGACTTCACTGAGGCCAGCCACTTGGGCGGTCGTGCCAACCTCATCGAGCTTGCCCGCATCTTCGAGAAGGAGAATCCCGGTCTCCCGATGCGTGTCGATCATGGCATGACGTTCACCGATCAGCCTGGCGGCATCTTCGACGAGTCGAGCCATGGCCACAATGCCGGCTACACCCTCCTCGGCCGCATGTTCGCCCTCGGTCAGGTCGAAGGCATCCTTGCCACCGTCGATCGTGAGCTTGGCATCCCCTACAAGCAGCCCGGCTTCTTCGATTGATTCCATCTCGCACCCTTCATAAGGGACACTCAGATTCCACGGATTTGCGCAGATTAACCCAATATAAAAATCTGTGCCAATCCGTGGAATTTGTGTGACATTATAATCGGAATGATTCATTAAAAATCTCCCATTTTATGCAGTAAATGCGCCGTACTGCATAAATTAGTAACCTTTTTATGCAATAAGCATCCTGACGCGCGAGATAATGCTCTATGACGTGGAAGAAAGAATATTTGCAATGGGGACTGGATTAGCGAAAACCGAAATGGAGCGTCTAAGTTCGCGGACGTACTATTTCATGCAGAAAATTGTGCGTCAAGGTTCGTAGACGTACTATTTCGCGCAGAAATGGAGCGTCTAAGTTCGTAGACGTACAATGTTCTACAAGAAATAGAGCGTCTAAGTTCGTAGACGTACAATATTCTACAAGAAATGGAGCGTCTAAGTTCGCAGACGTACAATATTCCACAAGAAATGGAGCGTCTAAGTTCGCAGACGTACAATATTCTACAAGAAATGGAGCGCCTAAGTTCGCAGACGTACAATATTCTACAAGAAATGGAGCGTCTAAGTTCGCAGACGTACAATATTCTACAAGAAATGGAGCGTCTAAGTTCGCAGACGTACAATATTCTACAAGAAATGGAGTGTCTAAGTTCGCAGACGTACAATATTCCATAGCAAATGGAGCGCCTACATTCGTAGATGCTCCATTTCGGTTCGAGATAGTCGATCCTTCCCGTCCGTTCCGTTTCTATCGATGCTATTATCACTAAAGGCCCAGCACACACGATGCCGTGCCTTCAGTTTTAGAGAATAGAGCGAAAATGGGACTGAGGTTCTAAGTTTCGATAGGAAATTGGTCAAGTTATTTTAGGTTAAGACTCAAAGTATACAAAGTAATCGGAGTACTCCAAAAAATCAGAGTACTCCGAGAAATTGCAGCGCTTAGCGCACTGAGTCGAGCAGCTCCTGCGACGGACACTCGTAGTTGGTGATGCCGAGCTTGATGGCACGCAGCTTGTCGAGGTCGTGGACGGCAGGCTCCACATCGTCGGGGAAGGGCAAAGTGGAGAAGGTCTGGAAGTAGAGCAGGCAGCCATCCTTCCACCATTGGGCATCGCGCGTCTGGATGCGGAGGCGACGCTGAATGTCGGCAAACGTTTCGGCATCGACCTGACCCTGACAACGCTCCCAGTCGCGCTGCATGGCGCGAGCTTCGTCGAGGCCATGCTGATAGTGGTGGCAAAGGGCATTCCACAGGCTTTCGCGCATCACCTTGGAGCCGCATCGATGCTGGATGGTCTTGCCCCAGGGCACATGATGGAACCAGAGCAGCAGATCGTAAGGACATGTCTCGGGGTCGTCGAGCACCTTTGCATAATCGGCAGGATACTGGCCCGTGGCATTCGAACCTGTCGAAGAGCGATTGAAGCCCAGCCCCTCGCGGTCGGCACGGGCATAATAGCTGGGCATCCAGTCGGGACGCGCACCCGGGATATCGCAATAGGGTTCGGGACCATAGTGGTGACCCCAGGCGAACTGGTGATGCAGACCGAGGGGCATCATGTAATCGACAATGGCCTCACGACTGCGCAACATCAGGCGCTTGACGCTGGCAAGGGCCTTGGTGGCAGCTGCATCATCGCGACCCGCAAAGAGCGTGAGGCGTGCCCACTCGTCGGCAATCTGACAGGCAGAGAGCTCGTCGTTCCAAGCCAAGCGACCGAAGGCGTACCAGTTGCTCTGCGCCATGACGTTGCCGCACCACGAGGGACTGTTGCCGACATTCGAGACGGCGCTGATGGCAGTGAGTTTTGAGTTTTGAGCTTTGAGCTTTGAGCCTTGAGCTGACTGCTGACTGCTCATTGCTAACAGCTGATTGTTGATGGGACAATGGGCAATCTCCTTGACCTGCTGGAGGAATTCGGTCCACATGGGTGCAAGATAGGCGATGTGGTTGCTGTGGCCCAGATATTCCTGCGTGATCTGCCATTCGGCCATCTCGCGCGTCTGGGGCATGGCACCGAAAAGGGCGCTGTAGGCTTCGCGCGGCTGGAAGTCGATGGGGCCGTTCTTGATCTGGATAATCACGTTGTCGAGGAACTGCCCATCGAGAGGCTGGAACTCGAGATAGGCCTGCTTGGCACGGTCGGGGTCGGAAGGACTATAGACGAAGGCACGCCACATGACGATGCCCTTGAAGGGCTTCAACGCCTTGGCCAGCATGTTGGCGCCCTCGGCATGGGTGCGGCCGAAGTCATTCGGGCCGGGCTGGCCTTCGGAGTTGGCCTTCACAAGGAAGCCGCCGAAGTCGGGAATGAGCTTATAGATCTCCTTGACCTTGGCATTCCACCACTTCTGTACATTCTTGTCGAGTGGGTCGGCAGTCTCAAGCCCACCGATGACCATGGGCGAGGCGAAGTTGATGGCCAGATAGGTCTTCATGCCGTATGGACGCATGACATCGGCCATCTTCTTGACCTCCTGCAGGTATTCGGTAGTGAGCACCTTGGGGGAAGCATTCACATTGTCGGGCACATAGGCATTGATGCCGATCGAGGCATTGGCGCGGGCATACTGGCGCAGACGATCGATCGAAGGAATCTCGGGCGCATCCTTGGGATGTAGGAGGTCCTCCTCGTTGACCTCACCGTCGGCGTTGCGTCGCATCTGGTCGGCGCTGTTGCGCCAGAAGATGGAGCGACCGGCATAGCCGCGTTCGATAGTGCCGTTGAGATTGTCCCAATGGTTGAGGATGCGGATGTTGTAGGAAGGCTGTTCGACGAGAGCAGTGTCACGAACGTTGGCACCCGTCTGCTGCATGCGGATGAGGTGGTAGGCACCATAGAGCAGGCCCACTTCGGATGCCGACTGGATCGTAGGCGTTCCCGCCTGGATGGTGATGCTGAACGAGCCGTCGGGCAACGCCTTCATGGACTTGTTGAGCTTCAGGACTGGTGCTGCGCCCTTCCAACTCTGATTAAGCTCGGCGTTGGCGATTTCGAGTGTGGAGGTTGCCGAGGGCGCCGAGCCCTGCAACCACAGTTGCGAACCGTCGTGGGCAGACACTACACTGAACAGAAACAGCGAGAGGGATGTGAGAATGGCGAAGTGCTTCTTCATGTCAAATATTGTTTAGGTAATTATGATAGCAGATAAATGTGCTGCAAAGATAAGGATTATTTGACGAAAAAACAAGAATCAGCCGGTCAAAAATGAGTATTTGCCTTATTTTTGAGCAGATTCAAACAAAAACGGACCATTAACACAAAAAAGCCCCTTCACAATGAAGGGGCAATTATAGAAGTTAAAGCAACAGGTTATCTCCAGAGTTCGTTCTGATAAGCTTTCTTCGAAGCGTCGTCCATGTCGAGGGCATCGATGAAGGACTGCGGAATCGGGTGCAGATAATACTTGCTGTTGGGCTCGTTTTCGATATTCTCAAGACCTGGACGGGTGAAGGTGGTCAATGGCTGAGCAGTGTCCTTGTTGAATGGGCAGATGCTGTAGGTCTTGGCGCGGCTGAGTTTCTTGGTGCGAACCAGGTCGAGCCAGCGGAGGCCTTCGCCGAAGAGCTCACGCGAACGCTCGTCGAGGATGAAGTCGATGTCGATGGTCTGTGCATCGAGGTCGGCAAGCAACGCGGCCTTGGCAGCTTCGTTCTGGGCAGGGGTGTTTTCTACACGGTTGGCAGCACGTTCACGCAACGGACGGATGAGGGCCTTGGCATTCTCGGTGTTGCCGAGCATGACGGCAGCCTCAGCACCGATGAGATAAACCTCGGAAAGCTTGGCAATATCGACAGGACGAAGTGACGAAGAATTGGCATTGCCGCTGAGCGGGTTGTAGGGACCCTGCTTCCAAAGAGCCGGGAAGTTCTCACGAGTCATATGCTTGGGCGTGAAGACGCCATAGTTCTTGCCAGGAAGGGTCTGAACAGGATAGGAACCGCCGAAGTGCTGTGGCTCGGAAGCCCCTTCGATCTCGTAGCCGGGCATGTAGATGACAGTGTCGCCAAGGGCGAAAGCCGAAGAGACGCCCATGGCCGAACCGGCGTTCTGATTGCACTTCCAAACCTTCTGGAACGTGCCGTCATAACGGGAATCGTTGGTCTTGTCGGCGAAAATACGGGTGATGGCTTCGTAGGTGGGAGCCATACGGCGCCAAGGACGTCCATAGTCCTGCTCGGCAGCACGTCCACAAGGAGAAGGGCCGGCGGCGAAACCAGTATCGAACCAGGGACGGATGGCGTACGACTGAATATTGCCCTTGGCCGACTCGGTGCCCCAACCATCGCCTTCGGAAGCCGAGAAGCCGGCAGCGTCGCTACGGTCAGCATAGAGCAGGATTTCGGCGTTGCGGTCATTGAGGGCATCGTGTACATCGTGATAGTAGGTCTCGAGGGCAAAACCGCTTGGATTATCGACACAAGCCTTGGCGGTATTGTAGGCCTTCTGGAAGTAGTCCTGCCCGTTGCCGCCATTGTTCTTGAGATACCATCCGTAGGTCAGATAAGCTTTGGCAAGCACGTACTGGGCAAATGCCAGTGTCACGCAACCTGCCTGACGATCGTTGCGGCTGCTGCCTGCAAGTTCGGTGACGGCCTTCTCGAGCTGTGGAATGATGCCATACTCAGCCATGGTGTAGGTCTCCTCGATCGTGTTGCGGGTAGAAGTACGGATGGCGGTGGTGTTGTAGGCCTGTATGCCCGAACCAAGGTCGAGCGGGATGCCGCCATAGAGCTGGACGAGCAGGAACTGATAGAAGGCACGGAGGGTGCGAGCCTCGCCAAGCAGACGGGCATCGGCACCACCAGCCTCACCATTCTGGATGATGGCGTTGCAGGTATTGATGTAGGCAAACATGTTGGACGACCAATAGACGCCGGCACGACCCGTTTCGGGAGTGAGCGTATATTCGTCCATTCTATACTCCTCGGAACCTGCACCGACAAGGTTGCCATAGGTCGTTTCGTCGGTGCCATACTGCATTACATAATAGGGGCTGACAGGTCCCCAGAAATAGCGGAGCGAGGAATAGACCGATGTCAATGCCAACTCTACACCCTGGTCGGTCTGCATCAGCTGAGGGGTAATGGTGGAACGAGGAGTCTCATCAAGGATCTCGCTGCATGAAGTCATCACCAATGGGGTGGCTACCAATGCACCAATCAAGAATTTAGCTATATTTTTCATAATTATATTCGTTATTATAAGGACAAATTAGAATGTAAGGCTCAATCCAAGAATCCAATTGCGGGTCGATGGAGTATTGGTACCGATGGTAAGGACGCGACTCTGCAGGCTGCCGGTAGCTGCGACATTCTGGTTAGCCAAAGAGTTCGGCTCGGGATCCATGCCTGTCTCGCTGTGGAAGTCGGAGAAGAACACGAAAGGATTGGTGACAGTGGCATAGATACGGGCCTTGGAGATGCCGCTCTTGCCAAGGACATTCTTGGGCAGTGTGTAGCCCAAGGAGATGGTGCGGATCTTGACGTAGGTGGCATCGAAGTACTGCAGGGTGCTGGCATAGATGGGAGCATCCTGGCTGCCGAGTGTACCACCTGGAGTAGGATAATCGTTGTTGGGATTATCGACAGTCCAGTAGTCCACATCGACATTGCCACGACGGCCGCTCAGCATGTTGAGGTAACCGTTGGAACCATGCAAAGTGGAAACCAGGGTTCCACCGAACTTGAATGCACCGACGATGCCAAAGTCGAAGCCCTTCCAAGCGACGTTGGTGTTGAAGCCGCCCTGGAGGTCTCCATCGGGAGTACCGATAATCTGACGGTCGGATGCATTGATGGCACGCGAAGGCACGCCGTTGGCATCGAACGTGACGGGATCGCCCTCCTCGAGGTTGTAGGAAACCTTGATGTCACCAGGTTTGCCACCCGAATGAGCTGCCGCAGCGATGGCCTCTTCGCCAACCTGGTAAATGCCTACCTTATTATAATCGTAGATGGCATCGATGGCCTCACCCACGAACCAACCATTGGCGATGTCGCGGTCGGAGTCACCGGCGAGCTGGGTAATCTCGTTGTGATTGCGGTAGAAATTGAAGCCAAGTGACCAGGTCCATCCGTTGTAGTCGTCGAGGATGATGCCATTCAAGGTAAGTTCGAAGCCACGGTTCTTGGTCTCACCGATGTTGGTAAGATAAGAGGACTGGATGCCTGACGATGCAGGCAGCGTGACGCTGAGAAGCAGGTCCTTAGTGTGCTGTGTATAGAACTCGAAGGCGGCCGTCAGACGATTGTTCCAGAAGCCGAGGTCGAGACCGTAGTTCCAGTTGGAGGTGTATTCCCAGCCGAGGTCATCGTTGGGCACAGAGTAGGGAGAATAGCCGGTGACCTGCGTGCCATTGACGGTGTAATAGACCATCGCCATCGAGCCGAGGGTCTGGTAGGGATCGACAGCCTGATTGGAGGTCTGGCCATAGCCTACACGAAGCTTGAGGTTGCTCAGCCAGTCGTAGTCCTTGAGGAACTCCTCACGGTTGGCATTCCAACCAATGGAGACGGCAGGATAGGTGTGCCACTTCTTGCCTTCGGCGAGCACCGACGAACCGTCGGAACGGACAGAAGCCGAGAACATGTACTTGTTGTCATAGACATACTGCACACGACCCATCCACGACATGAGGCCTCGCTTGTAGTGACGGCCTGGCTGTACGACAGCCTTGTCGCTATTGAGGGCAAGGTTATAGTACTGCAACTGGTCGGCGGTGATGCCCGAAGCAGTCATGGCAGAATATTCATATTCGGTCTGCTCGGAAGAATACATGGCGGTGGCGCTTACGCGATGCTTGCCAAACTCCTTGTCGTAGGTAAGGAGGTTCTCGAGCGTCCAGTTGGTGGTGTGCGCATTGTTGACCGAAGCGTTCGAGAAGATGGCATCGTAGCCAAGATAGGGAACGCCAGGGGCATTGAACGAACCGTACTTCGACTGGCGGTAGTTGAGACCTACGTTGAGACGATACTTGAGGCCGTCCCAGATGTCAACTTCGCCAAAGAGGCTGTTGTAGGAAGCAAAGCTCTTGCGGCGATCGGCATGCTTGTCGCCCACGTCCTTGTATTTCAAAGGGTTGACAACTCTATCGGAAGAGTTGAGCGAAAGTACTTCGCGCATCGTGCCATCCGAATTGTAGGGGCTGATGTTGGGAGAAGTCTGCAACAGGTTGTAGATGGGCGAGCTGTTCTCACCATCGGTGATGCTGTAGGAGTTCTGGGTGGTGAGACCTACTCGAACGCGTCCAAGCTTCTGGTCGATGGTGGCACGTACGCCGAAACGCTCGTAACCCTGGTTGGGCACAACGGCCGACTCATTGTAGTAGCTGCCGCCGAAAGAATAGGAACCATTGTCGGTGCCAGCCGAAATGGTGATGTCGTGACTGTTGGCCATACCGGTCTTGAAGACCTCATCCTGCCAGTCGGTATCGACACCATCTTCGTCCATTGGACCAGCTACGCCCCATGCGCTGCCGTTGGCAGCAGCCACCTCGCGCATCTTCGTGAGCTGGCTGGCATTCATCATCGGATATTCGGAGAAGAGCGTCACTGCGCCCACATAGCCATTGTAGTTGACGGTAGCCTTGCCCGACTTGCCGCGATTGGTGGTGATGATGATGACACCGTTGGCGCCACGAGAACCATAGATGGCAGTGGCAGAGGCATCCTTAAGGATATCCATCGACTTGATGTCGTTGGGCGAGATATCGCCGATGCTGCCTGCGAAGGGGATGCCGTCGAGGACGATGAGCGGGTCGTTGGAAGCCGTAAGCGAACGAGTACCACGAATACGGATCTGCTGATCAGCGCCTGGGCGCGAAGACGTGCGCTGGATGTCGACGCCCGCAACGCGTCCCTGCAAGGCCTGGGTGGCGCTCTGTGCAGGCACCTCCCTCAGCTTGTCGGAGCTGACCGAAGCGATAGAACCGGTGACGTCGCTCTTCTTGGCCGTACCGTAACCGATGACCACGACGTCTTCAAGGGCCTTGCGGTCTTCAGCGAGATTGATAGTCATACCGTTTTGGGCAGTTACTTCCTGCGAAAGATAGCCGATGAACGATACCTTCAGCCGTGCGCCGGCTGGAACACTGAGAGTGAAGTTGCCGTCGAGGTCGGTCATGGTGCCATTGGTCGTTCCTACCTGAACGACATTAGCGCCGAGGATGGGTTCCCCGAGGTCATCCAACACTTGTCCCTTGATGGTTACAGTCTGTGCAATGACCATCACTGGGAACATCACGAGCAATACGAGGGCATACAACATGTTGCATGCTCGATTACCGATCAAAGTTTGACAGGTGAGTTTCATTTGTGTTAGTGTAATTAAATAGGTAATATGTTAAGAATATCACGTGAGCAGGTAATGTGAGCCTATGTGTAATCAAGGCGAATATTCGGGTGCAAAAGTAGCGCTTTTTTACAGATTATCCAAATTTTTTGCTTATTTTTTTAAAGAAATGTGCTTTTATTGACAAAAAAAGAAGATTATGAGACAATATTAAATTATTAATGCAACAATCTATAGGCAAAAGAAGAGAGTGTGTCGCAAGCCAAAAATATTGACTATTGACACACCCTCTAATTATTTTTATACCGACACCGAGTGATTATTCCTCATAATAAACACTGGTGAAGGTGGCATTGCCATTGGTGATGAGGAGGTTGAGGTCGCGACCTTCGCCACCGTTACCCTTGGCGCACTCCTTGGCAATCTGCTCGGTGAGCTGTACCTCCCACTTCATGCCCGAAGTCAACGGGATGTTCTCGGCATAGACGCTGCTCCACCAGCCGTTCTGGACACGTGCCATACAGCCATCGCTGGCTTCCTTGACATCGACGATGAGCGTCTTGAGGCCGAAGTAGATGTCGTCGGAGAGGGTGGGGAAGTTCTGACCTTCGCTGGAACTGAAACGAAGCGGTGCAGCGTCCCAGCCTCCAACGGAGAACTCGCCCTCCCAGATCATGAACTTCTGGAGAGGATCGGTGATCTCCTGGCAAGATACGGGGAACTGTGAAGTCAGTTCGGTGCCGTCGGCACAGATGGCGGTGAGGATGACGTTGTACTCGCCGAGCTTCATCTTCTTCTTGGCGAAATTGCCGATGAATTCCTTGCCGCCAATATCCCACTTCGCATTGACAGGAGCGGCGGTCGAGCAGCTGATGACGTTGCCGTTCTGGCCACTGGCAGCCTTGTCGACGGTGACAGTGGTTTTGGCCACGAGCTCATCAAGGGTGATGTGTCCATCATTGGCGATGTCTTCCTGTACGGGATCGCAGGCTACAAGCGCACATGCTGCGGCAAGAAGGAAAAATATCTTTTTCATATCGA
>Ga0256407_10001210_pt1 | contig 56032 bp, 40 predicted proteins | sample RumenRJG_04DNA_FD_193489 | JGI IMG/M metagenome (GOLD analysis project Ga0256407, IMG submission 193489) | Bovine rumen microbial communities from Lethbridge, Alberta, Canada - RJG_04 | ecosystem: Host-associated > Mammals > Digestive system > Stomach > Rumen | place: Canada: Alberta... | reverse complement strand
CTCTACTCTCTACTCTCCACTCTCTACTCTCCACTCTCTACTCTCCACTCTCTACTCTCCACTCTCTACTCTCCACTCTCTACTCTCCACTCTCTACTCTCCACTCTGCCGCTCCAGCCCTCAGAAGCGCGGCAGCGGGTCGAGCGGCGGCCGCAACGGGCGGGGCTTCTTGCCGTCACGGGCGGGCGCACTGTGGCGCCGCCCCTTGCGCGGCGGCTTGCCACGGCCGTCACCGGGGCGACGCACCGTGTCGGCAGGCGCCTCGACGGCCGCAGCAGAACGCCCAGCACCGTCGCCGACTGCCTGGGGCCAGCGCTCGTCCGGGACACACCGGCCGCACAGCACCGTCAGCGCCAGCAGCAGGCCCACGACAACGAGCACCAGAGTCATACCCCGGCGCTCACGGCGCGACATATTCAGCATTCTGCCCAAAGGTCCCATCTGCATGATTGATTCAGGTCACAAAGATACGAAAAAAAGCGGCCGACAAGCGCACGCGACTATCGATTTCAGTCGGGTCGTGCCGAAGAAATGACTAATTTTTTGCATCAAAGCCGCTGGCATACTATAAAAATGATTAATTTTGCAGCCAGCAACCGAACTCAAAAGATTAAGTCTGCATATTAAAATAAATAAAATACTATTCATCATCATCTGACAATGAAGAGTTTCATCCTAGCGATTCCGCGACTGGTCCCGACCGTGGTAATGGTTTTGGTAGCCATCTACTTCACGCTGGCCGACAATCCCCTGGGGGTTAACGCCCTGAACGTATTCCCGATGGCGCCGCAGACAGGCCACTTCGTGCTCTACTTCTGCGTAGCGCTGGTGTTAATCCTAGACTATGCCAAGTCCCGCCTGCCCCATCACAGCAAGATCAACCAAGAGTTGGCCCTTGCGGCCGTCTCGGCAGTGATGTCGCTGCTGCCGGAGATCGCCCTTATGTGGAAGACCAACGGCAACTACAGCAGCGGCAACGTGGTGGCCGCCACGCTGGGAGCGTGCTGCGCCTGGCTGTTCTACCACTACTGGCTGCTGCATCCGTTCCGCCACTACTTGTATCACTCGATCCAGCACCACTGGCGCTATCAGCACCGCCGCAAGAAGAAATAAGGCTCACGCCCCTTTCCCTCCTCGCCCGGTACCCGTCACGATGGGCTGGGATGCTATATCATCGCATTTGCTTTTTTTACGATTACAACATCATTTTTTAGGGCAATATTTTTGTATAAGTCAGAAATATTGCCTTAATTTGTCATATTCTAACAAATCGTTTCCAGAGCAAGAGTCATCATACTATGTTATTCTCGGACAAAATCAAGCAATTACGACAGGAGAGCGGCAAGCGGCAGAAGGATCTGGCGCGCGCCATCGGCGTGGACGTTCCCGCCTATAGCCGCTATGAGCACGGGGAGCGCCGCCCCAAGCGCGACCAGGTGCTGAGGCTGGCCCGCATCTTCAAGACCGACCCCGACGAGTTGGTCGCCATGTGGCTTGCCGACGAGGCCTACAGCCGCATCGCCCATGACAAGATGGCGACGCGCGCCGCCACCCTGCTGCGCGGTGTGCTCGACGGAGCGCCTGCCGCCACGACCCTGGAGCAGCAGGCTGTGGCCGACGATGGCGACGCGTCCCGCCGCGATCTGGTCGCCAGCCTGGGCCGCTCGGTGATGCCCCACCTGGAGCAGGGCGATGCCGCCACCGTGATGCGGCGCATCGAGGACGAGAGCATCGACTGCATCGTCACGACTCCACCCTACTGGAGACGCCGCAGCCAGGGCACCGAGAGTATCAGTGCTACTAGTGCCGACCAGTATATCGAGCAACTGCTGCAGGCCATGCAGCAAGCGTGGCGCATCCTCAAGCCCGAGGGCTCGCTGTGGCTCAACATGGGCGATGACACCACAGGCGGCTTTGTGCAGGGCCTGCCCTGGCGCGTGGTGCTGGCCATGATGGATCGGCAGGGATGGCGCCTGGTCAACGAGGTAGTGTGGAACAAGACCACCACATCGCCCCAGGGCAGCCAGGACCACCTGCGCAAGGTGCATGAGTTCATGTTCCATCTGGTCAAGGGCCCGAATTTTCATTACGACGACGAGGAACTGCGCCGCACCTATGCCCTGATCGTGCGCAACGATGACAAGAGCCGCAAGAGGTCGGACAAGATCCAGGAGCGTTACCTGCAGCCAGAGGGCACGCACGGGCTGGTGCCGGGCGACGTGTGGACCATCGGCGTGCAGCGCTCGGGCATCGCCCACTACTGCGTCGCTCCCGACACGCTCTACCGCCTGCCCATCGTTGCTACCTGCCCCCATGGCGGCATCGTGCTGGATCCCTACTGCGGCACCGGCACCACGTGTAAAATCGCTTATGAACTGAATCTGCGCAGCATCGGCATCGACATCAATGCCAACTACATCAAACAGGCACGCGCAAGCATCGAGCAGAAGCCGCTGAGCCTCTTCTAGGCTATCGCCTAGGCATCTTAGCCGTCGACATGAGGCCGCATATCCGGATTTTTTGTAATTTTGCGGTCAAAATCACAAGCAGAGCATGATTTCTATTCAGGGACTGAAAGTGGAATTCGGCAGCCAAGTGCTGTTTGAAAACATCAATTACGTCATTAACAAACGCGACAAGGTGGCACTGGTAGGAAAGAACGGTGCCGGCAAGTCGACGATGCTTAAAATCATAGCCGGTGAGCAGCAGCCCACCAGCGGCGTAGTTGCACGCCAAGCCGACATCACCATCGGCTACCTGCCCCAGCAGATGCGGCTCAAGGACGAACACACCGTCAAGCAAGAAGCCGCACTGGCGTTTGAGCACCTGCAGCAGATGGACGCCGCCATCGAACGCATGAACAACGAACTGGCCGAGCGCACCGACTATGACAGCGACAGTTATCAGGAACTCATCGAGCGCGTGGCACAGAAGACGGAACTGCGGTCCCTGATGCAGGGCGATCACATCGAGGCCGAAATCGAAAAGACCCTGATGGGCCTGGGATTTGAACGGAGTGACTTTGAGCGCCCGACGAGCGAATTCAGCGGCGGATGGCGCATGCGCATCGAACTGGCCAAACTGCTGCTGCGCCGCCCCGACGTGCTCTTGCTTGACGAGCCGACCAACCATCTGGACATCGAGTCGATCCAGTGGCTGGAGGCCTTCCTGAAAAACCGTAACGGAGCCCTGCTGCTCGTGTCGCATGACCGAGCCTTTATCGACAACGTGACCAACCGCACCATCGAAATCTCGCTCGGCAAGATCTATGACTATAAGGTGAGTTACAGCCAGTTTGTGGAACTGCGCAAAGAACGTGTCGAGCAGCAGATGCGCGCTTATGAGAACCAGCAGAAACTCATTCATGACACCGAAGACTTCATCGAGAAATTCCGCTACAAGGCTACCAAGGCCGTGCAGGTGCAAAGCCGCATCAAGATGCTGGACAAACTGGAACGCATCGAGGTCGACGAGGTGGACCGCTCACGCATGCGGCTGAAGTTCCCGCCTGCGCCCCGCAGTGGCGACTATCCCGTCATTGCCGAGGACCTGCGCAAGGACTACGGCAACCTGAACGTGTTTGACGGCGTCACGTTCACCATCAAGCGCGGCGAGAAAGTGGCCTTTGTCGGCAAGAACGGTGCGGGCAAGTCTACCCTGGTCAAGTGTATCATGGGAGAAATTCCTTTTGACGGCAAGTTACAGATCGGCCATAACGTCAAAATCGGCTACTTTGCCCAAAATCAGGCCCAACTGCTCGACGAGAGCCTCACGGTTTATGACACCATCGACTATGTGGCTGTGGGCGACATCCGCACCCGCATCAACGACATCCTGGGCGCTTTTATGTTTGGCGGAAAAAACGCCGACAAGAAGGTGAAGGTGCTCAGCGGAGGCGAAAAGAGCCGCCTGGCCATGATACGCCTGTTGCTGCAACCGGTCAACCTGCTAATCCTCGATGAGCCCACCAACCACCTGGACATGCCCAGCAAGGACGTGCTCAAAGAGGCCATCCAAGCCTTTGACGGCACGGTCATCGTGGTGTCGCACGACCGAGACTTCCTGAACGGCATCGTCAACAAGGTGTATGAGTTTGGCGACCATCGCGTGCGAGAGCACCTGGGCGGCATCTACGACTTCCTGCAGAAGAAGCGACTCGACTCCCTGCAGCAACTCGAAGCAAGCAGCCATCCCGCAACAGCCAGTGCCGCCGAACCCGAACCAGCTGCCAGCCAAGGCAAGATGGACTACCAACGGCAGAAGGAACGCGAGCGCCGCATCCGCCAAGCCGAGAAGAAAGTGAAAACCCTCGAGACCCAAATCGCCAACCTGGAGCAGCAACTAAGCGACATCGAGCAGCAACTGTCCACGGCCACAAGCGAGAACCTGGACATCTATTATACCCACTCCAAAATCAGTCGTGAACTTGAAGAGGTTATGGCCAAATGGGAACTCGCATGCGAAGAACTCGAAAAAACAAAACAATGAAAGGAAACGAATTTCCCTCCATCTCGTTAACAAGGGTTGAGATCGACAGTAACAACGCGGATAATGAGGAGTTGAGGCGACTGTATGGGACGGCGTTTCCCGTCGAGGAGCAAATCCCCTATGATGACCTCATCTATCTGCTTGACAAACTGGATATCGACTATACCGCTTACTACGACGGTGAGACCTTCGTGGGCCTAACCATGGTGTTGGCCTTGCCTCGATATCACTGGGGTTGGTACTTTGCCGTGAGGGAAGAGTTGCGTGGCAAGGGCTACGGGCAGGTCATCCTGGCGGCTCTGTTGGAAAAATACCATGACGAGCGGCCCTTTATCATCGACATTGAGTCGCCCTGGCAAGCCGACGCGCCCAACCCCGAGCAGCGCGCAAGGCGCCACGCCTTCTATGTGCGCTTTGGTCTTAAGGACACCCCAACAAGCCGCACATTTGACGGCATCACCTACACCATCATGACCAATAGCGACAAGCCGTTTGCCCAACAGGATTATGACGACATTATCGCCGCCCTGCGCTCGGTGTGGGAAAACATGCCTCGCCAGCAGTAATGGCGCACACGCCACTCACACGATAAGATAAGATAATTTAACCTTTATCGTTTGCGCAATCTAAGGCAAACGGCTACTTTTGCGGGTATGAAGCGGGTATTATCCATAGTCATAGCACTCATTGCCCTCATGGGGCTGGCTCAAGAGAATCAAGGCATCAGACTGCAGTTTGACCAGTCCAAGATCAGCCCAGAATTCACTATGCCCCAATTGCCCGCGACCATCATGCCCGCGACCAATATCAAGCCCACATTCAACGCAACCCTTCCTACTGCGGCCGACCTGAAATTGGACTTCAAGACGAGTCGTCTCTCAGACTCGTTGGCCATCTATCAACCCGACATGCGTTCGAGCCTTACGGTTCCGCCCCGATTCGGTTACGACACCAACCCCTACAGCCGCGACTGGTCGGCGGGGGGTGTCATCACCCGAGTGGGTCCAGGCTATCTTTCGGGTTCAGGCTCCCATACGACCTATCCCGGCATGGGCAATATGGCGAACGCCAGCGTGGCTCTGACCATGCCCATGGGTGACAGACTGGCCATCACCGCAGGAGTCAGCGGCAGCAAGTATCACTTCGACAACCGAGTGTGGAACGACTATGGCGTGTTTGGCAATGCATCGCTGCGCTTGACCGATCGCCTGTCGCTGAACGCCTTCGGTCAGTACTACGTCAATCAACGGTTCCACTCCGTTGCCTCCATGTCACTGCTCGCCAGCAGTTCCTACGGTGGCACACTGGGCTGGAAAGCCAGCGAAAAATTCTCGCTGGACGTGGGCGCACGCCGCATCTATGACCCCTATACAGGCCGATGGCATACGCTGCCTGTGGTCCAGCCCACTTTCAATCTGTTTGGAGCGCCCATCTCGTTTGACGCCGGTCCCCTGATCTATCAGTTACTGGACGGCCTGCTGCATGGCGGCAAGAAGAAGCAGGACTGGGGCGATCCACGCTATCGCCCCGTGGGTGCGCCTAATGCGTCAGGTCAGTCTGGATTCAACCCCAACAGTCCCGTACCGGTCCCCGACGTCTTCCGCCATTGAATCGCCATTGATGGGTTGTTTTATGGTTTTTTAGAGGTGTGAATTTGGGTAGGTACAAAAGTTGTTGTAATTTTGCACGTTAAACCAGATTCAAATGGTTATTAAGAGTACTATAGAGGACATCATCAGGGAAGATCTGGCCGATATCTGGTCGATCTTGAATAGCGAGGAGAAGCATCTCATCGCTGATAACTTTGTTGTCCATACCTATCGCAAGGGGCAAATCATCTATGCCGAGAAGGATGAGCCGGAATTCCTTTGGGTGCTGATTAAGGGTAAAGTGAAGCGATTCAAAAACGGCATCGGCGGCAAACAGCAGATCCTGCGCCTGTACCGTCCGATCCAGTACTTTGGCTACCGCGCTTGGTTTGCCAACGAGACCTACGTGGCCAGCACGATGGCCATTGAGCCATCACAGGTGGGCACACTGCCCATGACGGTGGTCAAGCGTCTCATCGACGGCAACATCAAACTGGCATGGTTCTTCCTGCACGAGTTGTCCAAGCATCTCGGAGGCAGCGAGTCCAAAGTGGTCACCCTCACCCAGAAGCACATCCGCGGTCGCTTGGCCGAAGCCCTGTGCATGCTGGTGGACAACTACGGCTATGAGGATGATGGCAAGACGCTGAAAATCTACATGGCCCGTGAAGACTTGGCCAACTTGTCGAACATGACCACCGCCAACGCCATCCGCACCTTGTCGACCTTTGCCCAAGAACGTATCATCACCGTCGATGGCCGTCGCATCCGCATCGTTGACGAGTCAACATTGCGTAACATCAGCCGATTTGGATAAACCGCTATGATTATCGCTCAAGAGAAACGCAAACAGAACATCGCCGAATATCTCCTCTACCTGTGGCAGGTCGAGGATCTGTTGCGTGCCTGCAAGTTGGACATCGACACCGTCGAGAAGGCCGTCATCGCCCGCTATGATGTGGACGAGCCCACCCGCCACGAGATCAGAGAGTGGTATGAGTCTCTCATCAAGATGATGGAATTGGAGAATGTGCGTGAACGGGGACACATACGCGTGTGCCACAACGTGCTCATCAGGCTCAACGACCTGCACACCCAACTGCTGGCCGATCAGGGCCGCTTTCCTGACTATCACGCCGATTACTACCGCACCCTGCCCTATATCGTGCAATTACGCGCCACCCTGCCCGAGCAAGAGCGCCCCAGCGAACTCGAGACGTGCTTCAACGCCCTGTATGGCGTGATGATGCTGCACCTGCAAGGCAAGGAAATCAGCCAGGACACAGCGGCTGCCATTTCACAGATATCACACTTCATCGGCCTGCTTGCCGCCTACTACAAGCGCGATGAGGAAACGCCCCTGTTTGGCAATGACTTAAACGATAATTGATCATGGCAATCACTCATATACTCATCACAGGCGCCAACGGCCAATTGGGTCATGAGATGCGCCATGTGCTGGCCAACGACCAGCGCTTTGACGCCATCTATGCCGATGTGGCTGGCGACAACGTGACGCGGCTCGACATCACCGATGAGACAGCCGTCGAGCAGATGGTGGCCGAGCATCACATCACCATGATTGTCAACTGTGTCGCCTATACTGCCGTAGATGCAGCCGAGGACGACGAACCGATGGCATCTCGCCTCAACTGCGAGGCTGTGGGCATTCTGGCCCGTGTCGCCAAGCGCCATGGCGCGCGCATGGTCCACGTCTCGACCGACTATGTGTTTGACGGACAGTCATGCGCACCATACCGGGAAGACCATTCCACCAACCCACAGTCGGCCTATGGCCGCACCAAACTCGACGGCGAGCGCCTCTTGCTCGACACGCTAGGTGATGACGCCGTGGTGCTGCGCACCGCATGGCTTTATTCCCCCTACGGCAAAAACTTCGTCAAAACCATGATAGCGTTAGGCAAGGCTAAGCCCGCGCTCAAGGTCGTTTTTGACCAAGTGGGGTCCCCTACCTGCGCCCGTGATCTGGCCCGTGCTATCGTCACTATTATCACAGCCGACGAGTGGCACTCCGGCATTTACCACTACAGCAACGAGGGTGTGATCTCGTGGTATGACTTTGCTATCGCCATCCATCGCCTGGCAGGCATCACAGGCTGTAACGTGCAGCCATGCCACAGCGACGAGTTTCCGGCCAAGGCCCACCGTCCCGCCTATAGTGTGCTGGACAAGACCAAGTTCAAGGCAACCTTTGGCACAACAGTCCCCTACTGGCTCGACAGCCTCAACGACACAATCAAAACACTATTAACCGTTAACTCATAACTAGAAATACATGTCTCTGACAACAGAAATCACCCGCCGCCGCACCTTTGCCATCATCTCCCACCCAGATGCAGGCAAGACCACATTGACCGAGAAACTTCTGCTCTTTGGTGGTGCGATTCATGTGGCTGGCGCCGTGAAATCCAACAAGATCAAGAAGACCGCCACCAGCGACTGGATGGAGATTGAGAAGCAACGCGGCATCTCGGTCGCCACTTCGGTCATGGGCTTTAACTATGGCGACTACAAGATAAACATCCTCGACACGCCTGGCCACCAGGACTTTGCCGAGGACACCTACCGCACGCTCACAGCCGTCGACAGCGTTATCATCGTCGTGGATGTGGCCAAGGGCGTCGAGACCCAGACCAGAAAACTGATGGAGGTGTGCCGCATGCGCAACACGCCTGTCATCATCTTTGTCAACAAACTCGACCGTGAGGGCCGTGACCCGTTTGATATCCTCGACGAACTGGAGCAAGAACTCAAGATCGACGTTCGCCCCCTGAGTTGGCCCATCAACATCGGTGCCCACTTCAAGGGTGTATACAACATCTACGAGCACAACATCAGCCTGTTCAAGCCAGACAAGCAACACGTGACAGACCGTGTCGACATCAATGACATCAATGACCCCGCCATCGACGCAGCGGTGGGTTCGGCCGATGCCGAGAAACTGCGTGCCGACATCGAACTCATCGACGGCGTTTATCCCGAATTCAACACGCTCGACTATCTGGATGCCAAGGTGGCGCCCGTCTTTTTCGGATCGGCATTGAACACTTTTGGCGTCAAGGAATTGCTCGATTGCTTTGTGCGCATCGCCCCGTCGCCCCGGCCCGTAAGCGCCATCGAGCGCACGGTAGAGCCAGGTGAGGAGAAGTTCACGGGCTTTGTGTTCAAGATCCACGCCAACATGGATCCCAACCACCGCAGTTGCATCGCCTTTGTCAAAGTGTGCTCGGGCGTGTTCCAGCGCAATGGCAATTACAAGCACGTGCGCAGCGGCAAGAGTTACCGCTTCAGTGCCCCGACAGCCTTTATGGCCCAGAAAAAGGAAATCATCGACGAGGTATATCCTGGCGACATCGTGGGTCTGCCCGACAATGGCATCTTCAAGATCGGCGACACCCTTACCGAAGGTGAAGAACTCCACTTCCGTGGACTGCCCAGTTTCTCTCCCGAGATGTTCAAGTACATCGAGAATTCCGACCCGATGAAGACCAAGCAACTCAACAAGGGTCTTGAGCAACTAATGGATGAGGGCGTGGCACAGATGTTTGTCAACCAGTTCAATAACCGCAAAATCATCGGCACCGTTGGACAGTTGCAGTTTGAGGTCATCCAGTACCGCCTGCTGCATGAGTATGGCGCTCAATGCCGTTGGGAACCCATCCACCTGTACAAGGCATGTTGGATCGAGAGTGACGATGAGGAAGCCCTCGACGCGTTCAAGAAGCGCAAGCACCAGTTCATGGCACTCGATACCGAGGGCCGCGACGTGTTCCTTGCCGACAGCAACTATGTGTTGCAGATGGCTCAGCAGGATTTTCCCAAAATCACCTTCCACTTTACCAGCGAATTTTAATATCATCAATCAATATAACACACACATTTTCAACTAAATCAGATAGCAATGGAAAGACTGAAGAAATTGTACGAACAATACGTGGGCAGCGAGCCCACCAATATCACGCTGATGGACAAGGCGGGATCCAACCGCCAGTACTATCGGCTCACTGGCGAGCGTTCCATCGTGGGTGTCATCGGCGAATCACGCGAGGAGAATGACGCGTTTATCTACATTGCCCGCCACTTCCACAAGCAAGGGTTGTCGGTGCCCGAGGTCTATGGCGTAAGCGACGACCACATGGCTTACATCCAGGAAGACCTGGGCAAAAAGCCAGAAAACATCCTATGGAACAAAATCCGCCGCAGTTCCATCACCCACGCGTTTACCAGCGAGGAGAGAGAGTTGCTGTGCCGCACCATGCGCGACCTTGTCGACATCCAGTTCAAGGGCGCTCAGGGCTTTGACTACGATAACTGCTATCCAGCCAAGTGCTTTGACGAGCGCTCCATCAAGTGGGATCTGAACTATTTCAAATACTGTTTCCTGAAGGCTACAGGCGTGGTGTTTAACGAGGCTAAGTTGGAGAACGATTTCGAACGTTTGACCCGCGACCTGCTGGCTATGCCCAGCGACACCTTCATGTACCGAGACTTCCAGTCACGTAACGTCATGCTGGTGGGCGACGCCGACCATCCTGCCGACTGCAAACTGGCCTTTATCGACTTCCAGGGCGGCCGCAAGGGTCCGTTCTACTACGATGTGGCATCATTTGTGTGGCAGGCACGCGCCAAGTATCCCGACAATCTGAAGAAGGAACTTGTCGAAGCCTACCTAGACAGGCTCAAGCATTATCTGCCAGACCTCGATGAGCAGGAGTTCTATAACAACCTGAGGCTGTTTGTACTCTTCCGCACCCTGCAAGTGCTTGGCGCTTATGGTTTCCGCGGCTATTTCGAGAAAAAGCCGGACTTTATGAAGAACAGCATCGTTCCCGCTGTAGCCAACCTGCGCAAACTCGTCATCGACAAGCCGTTTACCAACTATCCCTACCTGAGTCTCGTCATCGACGAGTTGGTCAACCTAAAGGACTTCGTCAGCGAGGACAAGGGCCTCACCGTCAGGGTAATGAGTTTCGCTTACAAGAAGGGCATACCCCACGACCCATCGGGCAATGGCGGCGGCTTTGTGTTTGACTGCCGCGCCCTGAATAATCCCGGCAAGTATGACAAGTATAAGGCGTTCACTGGACTTGACGCCAACGTCATCGAGTTCTTGCAGAAGGAGAGCACCATCGACAAGTGGCTGGAGCACGTCTATGCCCTGGTCGACGAGTCGGTAGAGCGCTATGTGAACCGCAAGTTCACCGACCTGATGGTGTGCTTCGGCTGTACGGGCGGTCAGCACCGCTCGGTCTATGCCGCCGAGCACCTGGCACAGCACATCCACGAGAAATTCAACGTGCGCGTCGAGTTGTCTCACCGTGAGCAACCCGACCACGAGCGCACCCTAAATCCCATCGACCGATGAAGGCACTCATCTTTGCCGCGGGCCTAGGTACACGCCTGCGCCCGCTGACTAACGACCGTCCCAAGGCGATGGTAGAGATTGCCGGCAAACCCATGCTGCAACACGTCATTGAGCGTGTGGCAGCGGCAGGATTTGACGATATCACCATCAACATCCATCACTTCGGTCAGACGATTATCGATTTTCTGGAGCAGAAAAGCAACTTCGGCCTTGACATCCACATCAGTGATGAGCGCAGCCTGCTGCTCGACACGGGCGGCGGTATCCTCAAGGCCCGTCAGTGGCTGGACGGTGACGAGCCCTTCCTGGTTCACAACACCGACATCATCAGCACCCTGGATTTGAGAGCATTCTATGACTATCACGTGCAGCACGACGCTATGGCCACTATCCTGGTCAAGGAACGCAAAACACAGCGCTACCTGCTGTTTGACGAGAACGACCGCATGTGCGGCTGGACCAACAAGGCAACAGGCGAAATCAAGCCAGATGCCGAGAAACTGGTGGGCAAGCAGTTGAATGAGTTGGCCTTTGGCGGCTTGCACGTTATCTCACCGAGCATCTTCCCGCATCTGGAACGTTTCCGCCGTGCCCAGGGTGATAAGTTCTCGATCATACCGTTTTACATCGACGAGTGCAAGCATCACCTGATCCACGGATACCACCCCGTGACAGATTACCAGTGGCTAGACGTAGGCAAGCCCGAAACCCTAGTCCAAGCCCAGCAATTACTCGGAAACGATTAAACTTTTAGCCCAGTAATCCATCAAAAGATCATAATACTCAAGACTAAAAGACAAATAAAAGAATGAAAAAGACCATCATCATTGCAGCCATCATGCTGCTCGTGGCAGGCACCGCAACACTCGATGCCCGCACCAAAAAGGCCTCGAACAAAAAGGCCGCCAGCACCACCCAGGTCATCTACACTGGCGACATTGCCAAGAAGGTGATCGGCTACAACGGCCCCGTGCCCTTGAACATCACCATCAAGAACGGTGTCATCGAGAATATCGAGGTGCTCGACAATCAAGAGTCGCCTGGCTACCTCAAGCGTGCCACGGCAAAGGTGCTGCCTCAGTACATCGGCAAGACCGTAGCCGAAGCCAAGAAACTTAACGCCGACATCGCCACGGGTGCCACCTACACGAGCAAGGCAATCATCCAAAACATCCAGATGGGTCTGGATCAAGCCAAGACCAAGTCCTCCTCGACCAGCAAGAAGAAAGCCAGCAAGAAAAAAGCGGCTAAGAAACGTCGCTAAATGCCAGACGACCTTGCTTACAAGAGACAAGAGACAACATGAGATAAAAAACACTGCAGTGCTTTTCAATGTAGCCTGCGGTGTTTTTTTTTGACGATAAAGCCGCCATAGTGATGCAAGATTTGGCTCTCAAGCGAGTTTAGATGATACAGTGACCGAGCAACAGATTGTAAACGGGGTTAAAAACGGAGACCAGAAGGCCATGCGCGCGATGTATGACCTGCTGGCGGGCCACGTTATGGCTACGGCCCTACGCTACCTGGGCAACCCTGACGACTGCTGCGACGTGCTGCAAGACTGCTTTCTCAAGGCATTTACCCGCATCCACGATTTTGACTATCGGGGAAAAGGGTCGTTACGGGCATGGATGAGCAGGATTGTAGCCAATGAGTCGATCAACCACCTCAAGCAGCAATCCCGGCTGACCTTTCTCGCCGAGACGGACGTGGAGATGCCCGACGATGACGACCCGCCGCCCGATATGGCCCTGATTCCACCCGAGGTAATCAACCGCATGATCGCCTCACTGCCAACGGGATACCGAGTTGTGTTCAACCAATTTGTGTTTGAGCGCAAGAGTCACAAGCAAATCGCCCAAGCGCTAGGCATCAAGGAAAATTCCTCGGCATCCCAATTGCTGCGAGCCAAACGCCTGCTGGCCAGGATGATTAACCAATATATACAAGAGCACGATGACTGACAACGACTGGATAAAACAACTGCAATCGACGATGGAGTGCCACCAGGAGCCCGTCCCTGATGACTTGTGGCAGGGCATCGAGGCTCAGTTACCGAAACGCCATGCGCCACGGCGTCCATTGAGAACTTGGAGCCGCATCGCTGCCGCTGTGGCAGCCGCACTTGTGATCGCCGTAGGCTGCTATCTGCTGTGGCAGGCACCCGAGCAAAGCACCCCTCCACCGGCAATCGCATCGGCGAGTGTGGGCGGCACTGTGATTGAACAGGCTACTTCGACTGCCGAAGCGGCCGATGTGGCATCGGTGACCAGCCAAGTATCGCCTGGTACTGTGACCACCCACACACGCTCCATCCACACATGCCCCACCCAACGGATTGAGCCCTTCACACCAGCCGAGGCCCCAGAGCCCGAACAATCCCAACCCGAGCAACAGAACAAAACGGATCTACAGACAGAACCTCAAAGTAGGCATCCTGCCATCACGTCACCCCACGAAGATGAGCCGCTCTTGGCAAACAATGAGAGCAACGAAGGTCACCAGCCAAGTACCATTCGCTGCATACAGCATCGTCACCCACTGGTGACAATGGGGCTGTTTGCCGCTAATGGTTTCGGTGGCGGCAAGTGGGACGACAGCGATCTGTTTGTCTTTGAGGATCAAGCCGTCGATTTCGGCGGTCATGCACCCACTGAGCCCAACACATATTATCCCGAAGACGTCTACCATGCCACCCATCATGCGCCCTATTCACTGGGCTTGAGCATGAAGTTTCCACTTAACAACCATTGGGCGGTAACGAGCGGCGTGGTCTATACAAGGGTAAAATCAGATTTCACAACCGAACAGAATACCCGCGTGCAGACGCTACACTACATCGGTGTGCCACTGGGATTGGTTTGCAACATCTGGAACTATAGGCGGCTGGGCATCTATGCCACAGGCGGTCTGCAAGCCGACTTCAATGTCAAGGCTACGCTCACGCAGCAGCATAGCGAGAAGTTGGCCATCGGCAAGGATCGCGTGCAATTCTCGGTCATGCTTGGTCCGGGCGTGCAGTTGGATCTTGCACACGGACTCGGCGTCTATTTCGAACCCACTGCCCGCTACTACCTTGACAATGGCAGCGGCCTGCAAAACTACTATAAGGACAAGCCATTTAACCTCAACCTTAACGCAGGCCTGCGGTTTACACTGCGATAAATAATCAAATCCATCATGCAAGAAGGGAACGCGCTGTGTGTTTATTGGGCAGTTAACCTCTTTTGAAAAAATGAATTGTCAATGAAACAGATTAAAAACAAAATTGAAATGTCGATGAAACAGATTTTTGCGCCTATTGTAGCGGCAACAGCGCTATTGATGAGCCTTGCCGCATGCAGTTCCGATGACAGCATCAACGGCGATGATGTAATCTACATGCTGCCTGAGAAAACTAACATCACCCTCACCGAGGGACAGCAGCAGATGCGCCACAACAACAACGAGTTTGCCTGCCGCCTGTTCCGCACCATCACCGAGCAGCAAGATGATGCCGGCAGCACCATCGTGTCACCCATCAGTGTGACCTACCTGCTGGGTATGCTCAACGCAGGCGCCGACGGAGAGACCCGCGGCCAGATCATGGAAGTGCTCGGACTGGGCAATGATCCTGCCGCCATCAATGCCTACTGCAAGAAGATGACAGATGAGGCCCCCTATGTGGATCCGAGCGTGACCCTCAAGATTGCCAACTGCATCTATATCAATTCGGCCATGGGCATCAGCCTCGTTCCGCAGTACAAGAGCGACATGCAACAATACTACAATGCCGAGGCCGCAGCGCTGGACTTCACTCAAAGCAACAGCCTGAACATCATCAACGGCTGGTGCAATAGCCATACAGATGGCATGATACCCACCATACTTGACGAAGTCAAAAGTAATGCTGCCATGTACTTGCTCAATGCCATCTACTACAGGGCCACATGGACCGAAAAGTTTGATCCCAAGGACACCCGCGACATGGATTTCACCCTGACTGGCGGCACCACTGCCAGCCATAAGATGATGCACCGCAAGGCCCTAGCCTTATACGGCCAGAACGACGTGTGCCAGACGTTGTGGCTGCCCTACGGCAGCGGCGGCTATGCCATGTTTGTACTGCTGCCCAACGAGGGCAAGACCGTGGATGACGTCATTCAAAGTCTGTCGGCCCAGGGGATAGAAAACCAACTCAACAGGATGGACACTCATGAGGTGGACATCCTGATGCCCCGCTTCACCACCAGCAGCGAGACAAAACTTGAGCAAGCGCTCTCGTCGATGGGTATGCCACTGGCCTTCGACCCCTATAATGCTCAGTTTCCCCATATGGCACAAGGCCATTCCCTGTATGTATCGATGATGAAACAGAAAGCCCGCATCGAGGTCAACGAAGAAGGCACCAAAGCCGCCGCTGTCACTATCGCCGAGATGAATATGGCGGCTCCTGAGCCAAGACAATACGAGAAGGTGGACTTCCACGCCACCCGTCCGTTTGTCTATTACATCATGGAAATGAGCACCCGCACAGTATTCTTTATGGGAACCTATCGGGGAATTTAGCAGTTAAGAGTCAATGGGATTAATGCTAAAATAGTTGTCAAGGTCGCCCTTGACAACTATTTTAGTGTCTCTTCTCTGTAACTGTTAACTCACTCTGGGTTGGTTTTGATCTCGTAGATAACTTTGGCCGCCTCGGCTACCGTCTCGATAGGCGAACCGGCAGGGATCATGCTCTCGGTCGATGCCATATCAGGGTTGGCATACTGGTCGATGAGATCGCCATTCTCACCATAGACCGACACCTGCACGATATTGAAATTATTCCAATCGTCGGTAAACTTATACAATGTCAACTTGTAGGCAACAGTCTGGTCGTAGCCTCTGTCACGGGTATAATAGGCACGTGACTCGGGTAGGTCATAGGAGTTGCGCACCCACACCAGATAACTTTTGCCGTTGTCGGTCGTTGAGATATCGGGATTCACCGCAAGGGTCTCGCCGCCATCAGACAGCACGTCAAACCAGTCGGTCGCATGGGCAGAAGGAGCAGCGACCATCAGCGCGATAAGCGCCACTAAAGCCATAAATATTCTTTTCATCATTAGTTTTCAATATATGTTATTGTTATCGGCGGCAAAGATATAAAATAATCATCGCATCCATACTAATTGTTGACATTTTTTAAACTTCCCTCGCCACATTGCCATCCGAAACCCATAATTTTTTCTCCATTTCCAGTAATTGAGTTGAGAAAATGACCAAAAAATTTGTACGGTTCATTTCCAAGTCTTATCTTTGCATCAATATGATACTTTTTTCCTAGCAAGGCTGCTTCGTCGGGAGACGAGGCGCTTTTCTTTCTGTCATCATTTGTGTGGTACACCATCATTTTGAAGTCGAAAAATTTGGGGATTTAAGGATTTCGAAGTATCTTTGGCAGTTTAAATGTTTCAGGCAGCGCTACCGCACAGGGCGACATGGCCCGACAGGCTAGACTGCATGAAAGTTAATTTCACTTCTATATCGAAAAAGTATATAATAACAACCATATAAACCAATCAAGTTATGTTTGACGAGAAATTATTACAGGAAGTGACCGCTAAGGCCCAATCGTGGCTCAGTGAAGGCTATGACGAGCAGACGCGTGCCGAAGTGCAAGCCATGCTCGACAACGAAGACAAGACCGACCTGGTTGAGTCCTTCTACAAGACACTGGAGTTTGGCACTGGTGGCCTGCGTGGCATCATGGGTGCCGGTTGCAACCGCATGAACATCTACACCGTGGGCAGTGCGACACAAGGCTTGGCTAACTACCTGAACGAAGCCTTCAAGGACCTGGACCAGATTGCCGTGGTTGTGGGTCATGACGTGCGTAACAACAGCCGCCTGTTCGCCGAGACTGTCGCCAACATCTTCAGCGCCAACGGCATCAAGGTGTACCTGTTTGAAGGTCCCCGCCCCACGCCCGAGTTGAGTTATGCCATCCGTCGTCTGGGCTGCCAGAGCGGTGTGAACATCACAGCATCCCATAACCCCAAGATCTACAATGGCTACAAGGCCTACTGGGATGATGGTGCCCAGGTGGTTGCTCCCCACGACGTGAACATCATCAACCACGTCAATGCCATCGAGGACGTGCGCGACATCAAGTTTGAGGGCAACCCCGACTTGATCCAAATCATCGGCGAAGATATCGATGCCCCCTACATCGAGGACATCTTCACCCTATCGCTCAGCCCCGAGGTCAACAAGAAGTATCATGACCTGAAGATTGTCTACACGCCCATCCACGGTGTGGGCCGCTACATGGTTCCGCGTTCGATCGAGCGTTGGGGATTTGACAACATCATCCACGTGCCCGAGCAGGACGTGATGAGCGGAGAATTTCCCACAGTGGACTCTCCCAACCCCGAGAATCCCAGCGCCATGGCCATGGCTATCGCCAAGGCCGAGGAAGTGGATGCCGACCTCGTGCTTGCCAGCGACCCCGATGCTGACCGCATCGGCCTGGTGATCAAAAACACCAAGGGCAAGTATGAACTCGTCAATGGCAACCAGATCCAGATCATCTTCCTCTACTACCTGATGGTGCGCAACCGCGAGTTGGGCCGATTGACCGGTGACGAGTACATCGTCAAGACCATTGTCACCAGCGAGACCATTCGCAAGATTGCCGAGAAGGAAGGCATCAAGATGTTTGACTGCTACACCGGCTTCAAGTGGATTGCCACCGTTATGCGTGAGATGGAAGGCAAGGGACGCTACCTGGGTGGCGGTGAAGAGAGTTACGGCTTCCTGCCCGAGACGTTTGCCCGCGACAAGGACTCTGTATCGTCCATCCCCCTGATGTGTGAGATTGCCGCGTGGGCCAAGGACAAGGGCATGACGCTCAACGACCTGTTCATCGACCTGTATATCAACTACGGCTACAGTAAGGAGCGCGGCATCAGCGTCGTGCGTCCCGGCAAGAGCGGAGCCGACGAGATTGCCCAGATGATGGTCAACTTCCGTGAGAATCCGCAGCAAGCCATCGACGGCTCGCCTGTGGTACTGATCAAGGACTTCCAGAAACTGGAGCAGCGCGACATGGTCACCGGCGAGGTTACCAAACTCGACATGCCCGTCACCAGCAATGTGCTGCAGTATTACACACAAGACGGCACCAAGGTTTCGATCCGTCCGTCGGGCACCGAGCCTAAAATCAAGTTCTACATCGAGGTGCATGACCATCTGGACAAGCCCGAGAACTATGATGCCAAGAATGACTGGGCCGATGAGAAAATCGACCGCATCTGCCAATCGCTGGGAATCGCTTAAGACTGCCACCGGTCAATAGTCCGACTTATATGGCATCATCACATGCCAGGCTGGCTATTGATTCGAGACTGATGAGAACCATTAATCAATAAACCAAATAAAAACATTTAAAAAAACATCGATTTATGTCAGAAAAGATTCAGACTTTGAGAGATTCAGCCGGAATGCGCTGGACAGCGTTGCTGCTGCTCGCACTCGGCATGTTCTGCAGTTACATTTTCATGGATATCCTGTCGCCCATCAAGGACTTGATGGAGTCGACACGCGGTTGGAGTTCATCGGCATTTGGCACCGAGGAAGGCGCAGAGGTCTTCCTGAACGTGTTTGTGTTCTTCCTGATTTTTGCAGGTATCATCCTCGACAAGATGGGCGTGCGCTTCACCGCCCTGCTGTCTGGTGCAGTGATGCTTGTCGGCGCCTGCATCAAGTGGTATGCAGTGACCGACGCCTTTATGGGCACAGGCCTTGAGACCTGGTTCACCAATCACCTGAACTACATTCCCGTCTTTGAAGAGTTGGGCGTATCACCCTTCTATGAGGGCATGCCCGCCAGCGCCAAGGTTGCTGCCATCGGCTTCATGATCTTTGGCTGTGGTGTTGAGATGGCTGGTATCACCGTCAGCCGTGGTATCGTTAAGTGGTTCAAGGGTCGTGAGATGGCTCTGGCCATGGGTAGCGAGATGGCTTTGGCTCGCCTGGGTGTGGCCACCTGTATGATCTTCTCGCCCTACTTCGCTAAGTTGGGCGGCAGCATCGACGTGTCCCGCTCGGTAGCCTTCGGCGTCGTATTGCTGATGATCGCCTTGATCATGTTCATCGTCTACTTCTTCATGGACAGCAAGTTGGACAAGCAGACTGGCGAAGCCGAGGAGAAGGACGACCCCTTCAAGGTAAGCGACATTGGCAAGATTTTGACCAACAAGGGTTTCTGGTTGGTATCACTGCTGTGCGTGCTCTACTACAGCGCCATCTTCCCCTTCCAGAAGTATGCCGTCAACATGCTGCAATGCAACCTCTCGTTCACTGAGGTAGATCCCAACTCGTTCTGGGCCAGTGAGAGCCTGACCATCTATCAGTATATCGTTATGCTGGTTGTTGCCGCTACCGCCTTTATGAGCAACTTCATGAAGAACAAGAGCGCCAAGTATGGTCTGCTGTGCATCTCGATTGTTGCACTCATCGGCTATTGCTACATGGGTTATATGCGCCAGGCTGCCGAGAGCGTCTTTGCCGTATTCCCCCTGCTGGCTGTGGGTATCACTCCCATCCTGGGCAACTATGTTGACCACAAGGGTAAGGCCGCCTCGATGCTCGTGCTCGGCTCTCTGTTGCTGATTGCCTGCCACTTGACGTTTGCCTTTGTTCTGCCTATGTTCAAGGGTAGCGCTGCCACCGGCTTTGTCGTTGCCTATCTGACCATCCTCGTGCTGGGTGCGTCGTTCTCGCTGGTTCCTGCCGCCTTGTGGCCCAGCGTGCCCAAGTTGGTAGACTCCAAGATCATCGGTAGTGCCTACGCCCTGATTTTCTGGATTCAGAACATCGGTCTGTGGCTCTTCCCCATCCTCATCGGCAAGGTACTGGACAGCACCAACCCCGACATCGTTCAAGGTCTGGCCAACGGCACCATCGAGGCCGAGCAGGCTGCCGTTTCTTACAACTACACCTGGCCGCTCGTGATGCTGGCTTGCCTGGGTGTCGCCGCTCTGCTTATCGGTCTGTACCTGAAGGTCGTTGACCGCCAGAAGCACCTTGGCCTCGAGGAGCCCAACATCAAGCCTGAGAATTAATTTTTCAAGCCATTATCCGAACTAATCACTAGGGACTTTGAGGACCTTAAAACACTTTAAGGGCTTTAAAGTCCCTGTTTTATGAAACAGAAAACCAAAATACATGAGAGACCAAGTCAGAGAATCCATAGCGACCAAGGCGTGGGCACGATGGACCGTGCTCGCAATTGTGTCGTTCACGATGATGGCGGGCTATATCGTCGCCAAGGAGATGTCCCCATTGCAGTTCATGCTTGAGAAGACGGTCGGCGACGGAGGAATGGGTTGGACAAGCGGCGAGTTTGGCATCTTTGCCGGTTCACGCGGATTTTTCAACGTGTTCCTGCTGATGCTCTTTGTGGGCGGCATCATCCTCGACAAGATGGGTGTGCGCTTCACCGGCATCTTGTCGTGTGTGCTCATGCTGGCGGGATCGGCTGCCGTCTATGGTTCAATCACGCTGATTTCACCCGAACCCATGTTGACCGTACCCCTGCTGGGCACAGTCAAGCGACAGGTGGTGTTGGCGGCACTGGGATTTGCCTTCTTTGGCATCGGCTATGAGATGTGCGGCATCACTGTATCCAAGGCCATCGTAAGGTGGTTCTCGGGCAAAGAGATGGCTCTCGCTATGGGCCTGCAGGTAGCCATGGCACGCCTAGGCACGGCATTGGCATTGGGTTTCAGTCCCATCATCGCACTCAAGTGGGGGCTTGCGCGCCCCATCCTTATCGGTGTGTTCTGCGTCGGTGTCGGACTTATCGCTTATCTGTATTACTGCACGATGGACCGTCGTCGGGATAAAGAACAAGGCGCAGAAGATGCCAGCGGCGCTGACAGCGAGGACGAAAAATTCCACTTCGCCGACATGCTGCTCACCATCAAGAACCCTGGCTTCTGGGGCATCACGCTGCTGTGCCTGTTCTATTACTCAGCCTTGTACCCCTTCCTTGACTTCGCCACCAAACTGATGATCTCGAAATATGGTGTCGAAGCCGGGCTGGCAGGCATGATTCCCGCCATCTTGCCATTCACCTCCATTGTGCTCACTCCGCTCTTTGGCGGCCTGTGTGACAAGAAAGGCCGCGGTGCCACCATGATGGTCATCGGCAGTGTAATGTTGACAGCAGTACTCATCGTGTTTGCCATACCTGGCAGTTCGAGTGCGCTAGCGGTGACTCTGATGTGTGTGCTGGGGGTAGCCTTCTCGCTGCTGCCTGCCGCACTATGGCCCGCAGTACCCAAAATCGTGCCCATGAAGCAACTGGGAACGTCCTACTCCATCATCTATTACATCCAGAACATCGGCCTGATGCTCATACCTGTGCTCATCGGCAAAGTGCTGGAGCACGACACCGTGGGTGAGCGTGTAGACTATACCATGTCGCTGATTATCTTTGCCATCATCGGCGTGTGTGCCATTATCACAGCATCGACCCTGCTGTGGCTCGACCGTCGTCACCACTATGGTCTAGAAGATCCCAACATTAACTCATGAGATCATTAATCAACCCATTAATCATATGAGAATCAACCATCTGCTAGCAGGAGCGCTCGTCATCGCATCAGTAGCGATGGCCCTGCCCGCTCAAGCACAAAACGTTAGACAAAAAACCAACGGTATGGAAGAGATTGTACTCGATAACATCCTTGCGCGCACCAGCATACGCGCCTATCAGGACCGGCCTGTAGAGCAAGATAAGATCGAAAAACTGCTGCGTGCCGGCATGGCGGCTCCGTCGGCGGTAGACAAACGCCCCTGGCACTTTATCGTAGTGACTGACCGCCAGGTGCTTCAGGGGCTGTCGCAGGCCAATCCTAACGCGGGCATGGCAGCCAAAGCCCCTCTGGCCATCGTCGTGTGCGGTGATAAAACCAAGGCATTGACCCGAGTACCCGACTACTGGGTGCAAGACGTATCGGCCGCTACCGAGAATATCCTCCTTGCCGCTCAAGCCATGGGACTGGGTGCCGTATGGACCGGCACATACCCAGTAGCCGACCGTTGCGAGAAGGTCGCTGCGACGCTCAGTCTGCCAGAGCACATCGTGCCGTTCTGCACCATCGTCGTGGGCTATCCCGAGCGCAACCAGATGCCAAAGAACAAATGGGATGAGAGCAACATCAGTTATAACACCTACGGCGGCACCCGTCCTGAAGTTGCCGTAGAGCCCGTTGCCGGCACGTTCCACGAGTTTACAGAGACTGAGGATTTCCTGCTCAACCCGTTTAACTACTTCTCCCAACCAGGCGGGTTGCTCGTCTGCGCAGGTGACCGTGAACAGAGCAATGCGATGACCATCGGTTGGGGCGCGCTTGGCACGCTGTGGGGCCATAACACCAACACGGTTACCGTCTATGTTGCCGAGAAGCGCTTCACCCACGACTTCATGGAGAAATGCGACTATTTCACCATCATGACCTTTAAGGACAAAAACGTATTGCGCTATATGGGCACCAAGAGCGGACGCGACGGAGACAAAGCCGCTGCCCTGGGGTTACACGTAGCCTATACTGAGAACGGCACCCCCTATTACGAGGAAGCCGAGTGTGTGATCGAGTGCAAGACGATGTACTCACAAGCATTTGATCCCAGCCATTTCCGGGACGATGTTCCCCGCGAGTTCTATGATGGCTTCGGCGCCGGATATCACTCATTCTACATCGGCAAAGTCGTCAAAGCCATGAAGAAATGACCTAGGGTCACAGAGTGACAAGCACAACAACAAAAAGGGGGGGGCGTCAATAATCATGACAATCAGCATGATGATGACATCCCCCCCTTGTTATTGCTCGACTCGTCAGAATCACGCGTTCCTGACAATGGTGCTGCCGTTGGCCTGATGGGTAGCCAAGACAAGTATCTCGGCCACTTGGACATGGGCAGGAGCACTCACTGCAAAATAGACCGTCTCGGCTATGTCTTCGCCCGTAAGAGGCTGTATGCCCTTGTAGACATTATCTGCCTTGTCTTTATCGCCATGGAAGCGGATTACCGAGAAGTTGGTCTCAACCAGGCCCGGCTTAATATTGGTCACACGCACACTCGTGTGGGCCACATCGATGCGCAGGCCATCGCTTAAGGCCTTGACGGCCGACTTGGTAGCGCAGTACACATTGCCACCTGCATAGGCGGCATCACCAGCCACGCTACCGATATTGACCACATGGCCACGGTTGCGTTTGACCATACCCGGCACAATCAGGCGCGTCATGGTCAACAAGCCCTTGATATTGGTGTCGATCATCGTGTCCCAATCCTCATAATTGCCTTCATATTCAGGCTCAAGTCCCAATGCTCCACCGGCATTATTGACCAGGACATCAATCTCCTGCCACTCGGCAGGAAGTCCCTGGATGGCCGCTGCGGCAGCCTCGCGGTCACGCACGTCAAACTCCAGAGTGATCACACCCACACCCAGTGCCGACAGTTCCCGGGCCAGCGCATCGAGGCGCTCGGCCTTGCGGCCCGTAATGATCATGTTGTAGCCGTTAACAGCCAGTTTGCGTGCACAAGCCTCTCCGATGCCGCTTGTCGCGCCAGTCACTAAAGCAATTCTCTCCATTGTTGTGTTGTTGTGTTGTTATGATGTTGATTAATCGTTGTCAATAGGCCTACAAAGGTACAACATTCTGCCGTAACTCAAAAAACTGACCACTTAAAACCGACAAACCTGAACTTTAGCATAAATCAGGCTGCCTAAATCCGGCTGTGTGGCTCAACAATGCTCAAATAAATTGGGTATTGTGCTCGACTTGCTCAAATTTTTAGTACCTTTGCACCCAAATTCAATAAGGCAATATGCAAAACATCCGCAATGTGGCCATTATCGCTCACGTCGATCATGGCAAAACAACTTTGGTAGACAAGATGTTAGCGGCAGGCAACCTGTTCCGCGATAACCAAAACATGGGTTCCCAGATTCTGGATAGCAACGATCTGGAGCGCGAGCGCGGCATCACCATCTTGTCTAAGAACGTTTCCATTTCCTATAACGGCTATAAAATCAACATCATTGACACTCCGGGCCATAGCGACTTCGGTGGTGAAGTTGAACGCGTGCTTAACATGGCCGATGGTTGTCTACTGCTGGTCGACGCCTTTGAGGGGCCCATGCCCCAGACACGATTTGTGTTGCAGAAGGCCCTGCAACTGGGTCTGAAACCCATTGTCGTCATCAACAAGGTGGACAAGCCCAACTGCCGCCCCGACGAGGTGCAGGAAATGGTATTTGACCTGATGTGCAATCTTGATGCCTCTGAGGATCAGTTAGATTTCCCGACCATCTTCGGTTCGGCCAAGGAAGGCTGGATGAGCGAGGATTGGCAGCAACCCACCGATAACATTACCGCCGTGCTCGATGCCATCATCAAGTACATACCCGAGCCCGAGATGATCGAAGGCGATGCCCAGATGCTGATCACATCGCTGGACTACAGCAGTTATGTAGGACGTATCGCTGTGGGTCGAGTGCATCGCGGCACCCTGAAGGATGGTATGGAAGTGGCTCTGTGCAAAAAGGACGGCGAAGTCGTAAAACAGAAAGTCAAAGAGTTGCGCACCTTTGAGGGCATGGGCCAGAAGCATGTCGAGAGTGTGAGCAGCGGTGATATCTGCGCTATCATCGGCCTCGAAGGCTTTGAGATCGGCGATACCGTCACCGTTCCCGCTAACCCCGAGGCTCTGCCCCGTATTGCCATCGATGAGCCCACCATGTCGATGCGATTCTGCATCAACGATTCCCCCTTCTTTGGCAAAGACGGCAAGTATGTGACTTCGCGCCACATCTGGGACCGCCTGCAGCGGGAATTGGACAAGAACCTGGCCCTGCGTGTCGAGCGCACCGAGAATGAGGACGCCTGGAACGTGTTTGGCCGCGGCGTGCTGCACTTGTCGGTGCTCATCGAGGAGATGCGCCGTGAGGGTTATGAACTCCAAGTGGGCCAGCCCCAAGTCATCATCAAGCAGATCGACGGCGTGAAGTGCGAGCCCATCGAGGAACTGAGCATCAATGTTCCAGAAGAATACTCCAGCAAAATGATCGATATGGTTACCCGCCGCAAGGGCGAGATGACCATGATGGAGACCCAGAACGACCGCATTCACCTGCAATTCAAGATACCCTCCCGCGGCATTATCGGCTTGCGCACCAATGTGCTTACCGCCAGTGCCGGCGAGGCCATCATGTCGCACCGCTTCTTGGACTATGAGCCCTGGAAGGGCGAGATCGCACGCCGCACCAACGGTTCGCTGGTGGCCATGGAGGGGGGAACGGCCTATGCCTATGCCATCGACAAACTGCAGGACCGCGGCCGCTTCTTCATCTTCCCGCAAGAGGAAGTGTATGGCGGACAAGTCGTGGGCGAGCACACCAAGGAGAAAGACCTGGTCATCAACGTGACCAAGTCCAAGAAACTGACCAACATGCGTGCCAGCGGCGCCGATGACAAAGTGAAGATCGTGCCTCCCATCGTTTTCAGCCTAGAGGAGGCGCTGGAATACATCAAGGCCGACGAGTATGTCGAAATCACTCCCAACCACATCCGCATGCGCAAGATCATCCTCGACGAACTCGAGCGCAAACGCCTTGCCAAGCAGAGTGGCCAAGACGAGGATTAAGGCAAACTAAGAGTCAATCTCCAGACAGGAGGATCCAACAAGCCGTGAACAGACTTGATGGATCCTCTTGTTTTTTTTAGCCCTTTCCGCTATTAACAATTAATTTTACACGCATTATCACATTAATTAATAATAATATTAATCACTTTTTCTATAAAATATATACCTTTGCATATCGAGAATCTCTCAAAAAGAAAGCGTAACCTCTTTCAGACAAATAACAGAGACATGACGTTGCAACACTATATCGACCAACTCAAGAAGCATAAGGGCTGGAAAGCGATTTCGGCATTGGGTATCATTCTGCTTGCCGGCGTGCTCATCGAAATCATGTCACTGGGCCAATACAATTATGCCCATAGACTGATGGAGAAGGAATTGGACTACCGCATCGAGAGTGAGTTGACTCTGAAATCGGTGAGAGTAAGGAGCATACTCAAGTCCAACGAACGGATGATGCGCAACTATCGATGGGCCATCGAGCAGCAAATCAACAGTCCAGAGAACATCTACAGCATCATCCGCCGCCTGGTCTCGACCAATCACGACGTGAGGAGTAGTTTTGTGGCATTTGCACCTAACTATTATCCCGAACATGGCAGACTGTTTGAGCCCAGTTGCTACCGCAGCGGCGACTCCATACATACCGAGCAGTTGGCAAAAGGCGGCTACGACTACACCCAACGAGAGTTCTATCATCAGATATTTGATGCTGATACCTCTTGCTGGAGTGATCCCTACGTGGACACCTATGCCAGTGGGGATTTTGTGACCACCTACGCCGTTCCCCTCACCGACAATAACGGCAGCACCTATGCCGCGTTTGGTGTGGATCTGTCCACCCAAGGCATTATCGACACATTGAACACACATCACAACTATGAGTCCACCTTCTTCCTGCTCCTTACCGAGGATGGTTCACTCATCTCACGACCCGACTCCAGCCATGCCAACCAACAGGACGTTGAACTGGTAATTAACCTGATCAACGACAGCACCATAGAGCACAAAGCCAGCAGTACGGGCATCAGCAAAATCATCAAATTCCGCAACACGGAGGACGCTACCGGCTTTGCTTATTATGCCAATATGCGCGGCAACCCACACTGGCAATTGGTGATGGTGTGCTACGACAATGAGGTGTACGGCCCATTAAAGGTGATGCGCCGCAACCTGTTGCTGATGTTATTGGCTGGATTCTCGTTGCTGGGATTCATCTTGTACCGCTATAACCGCAATGTGCAGCGATTGCATGAATCCGACCTGAGCAAGGAACGCTCCAAGAGCGAACTTCACATTGCCAAAAACATCCAAGCCGAGATGCTGCCCTCGGTCGAAATCCACCGCCGTGATATCAATGTTGTGGGCATGCAGGAGACGGCTCTAGAGGTTGGAGGAGACCTGTATGACTATTTCATCCGTGACGAGAAACTCTACTTCTGTATCGGTGACGTGAGCGGCAAGGGTGTGCCATCATCACTGGTAATGGCCGTTGTTCACTCCTACTTCCGCAGCCTTGCACACTATGAGAGCAACCCAGCACGCATCATGCAGAACATCAACGAGATCGCATGCGAGGGCAACAAGACTAACATGTTCGTCACCTTGTTCATCGGTGTGCTGGACCTGCCCACGGGCCGTCTGCGCTACTGCAATGCGGGCCATGATGCTCCGTTAATCATCAGCAGCGACATCAGGGCACTACCCGTCCAGGCCAACATGCCCATCGGCGTGTTTGATGACATCAAGTATACCCAGCAACAGGAGCAGTTGGCCAGCGGCACAACGCTATTTCTGTACACCGACGGACTTACCGAAGCCAACGATACCGACCACAGGCTCTATGGCCTGCAACGCGTCATCGACACAGCCCAGAGTTGTATCGACCAGGGTGACACCTCACCCGAACATGTCACCGCCACTATGCTCAATGCAGTACACGACTACTCTGCCGGAGCCAGCCAAAGCGATGACCTGACCATGCTCACCATGCAATACAGACAGCCGCAAGAGCAAGTGCTGCTGCATGAGCCATTGGCCCTGAGCAACGACATCCAGCAAGTGCCCAGGCTCAACGATTTCGTCAAATCCATTTGCGACCGATTAAACATTGAGTCCTCAATGTCGTCACAGATTATGCTCGCTGTTGAGGAGGCTGTAGTCAACGTCATCAACTATGCCTATCCCATCGGCACTCAGGGAGATATCGGCATCATCGCCGAAGCGACCCCTCAGAGCGTCAAGTTTGTCATCACCGACGAGGGCAAGGCCTTTGACCCGACCCAGCGCGGGGATGTTGACACATCGCTCAGCGCCGAGGACCGTCCGATAGGCGGATTGGGCATTCTGCTGGTACAGCAACTGATGGACAGCATCAATTATGAGTATGTGGATGGAAAGAACGTGTTCACACTCAAAAAGGATTACAACAAACAATCATAAAATCAAAATAACAACACAAGAGAAATGAAAACAGACATCCAAGAACTTGATCAGCAGATCATTGTCACCTTAATCGGCTCGCTTGACACAGCAGCCGCTATCGAAGCCGAACAGACCTTGAAGCCTATTACCGAGGGCGACGGCAAGGACATCGTGTTTGAATGCAAGGAACTCGAGTACATCGCATCCAGCGGCTTGCGCATCCTGCTTGACGTGCTCAAGAAGACGAAGCCCAAAGGCAAGAGAGTGATCCTGCGCAACGTGAACGACGACATCAAGAACGTCTTCACAATCACTGGATTTATCAACCTGTTTGACTTTGAGTGATTCAGCCCGTTCCTTATCCATGAGCATACTCAACGAATTTAGGCTGTGGATGCTTGTAGCCGCCATCATGCTACCCATGCTGACGGCCACGGCCCAGCCCACTACCAGCGACACCACTGCCGTCCAGAAGAATGAGTTAAGCATAGACCTGCAGTTCCTGACCCGTGGAGAGTCGCGATATGGCGGATTGCACACCGACAATGTCTTCCTCGCTGAAGATGAAAACGAGGACGGGAAGGCCGCTCAATCCAACTTCGTCATGGCACGTACCCGGCTGGCCATCAACTACAAGCGAGACTGGCTTGAAGCACGATTCACCCCGCAGCACTCAGGAGTATGGGGACAATCGGGCAAGGGTGTGCTCAATCTCTATGAGACGTGGGTGAAGTTGAACGCCCGCAACGGGCTGTTTGTCCAAGTGGGAAGAGTCGGACTGTCCTACGACGATGAGCGTATCATCGGCTCGGATGACTGGGCAATGGCATCCCAATCCCACGATGTCCTGAGACTGGGATATGAAGGCCATGGCCACAAGGTCCACGTGATTCTCGCCTACAACCAGAATGCCGATGTGGTAAACGACGGCGGCAGTTACTACGTAGGAGGCGCACAACCCTACAAAACGATGCAAGACATATGGTACCACTACGACTTTCCCCACCTGCCACTGGGCGCATCGTTGCTGTTTATGAACATTGGCATGCAGGGCGATGAAATAGTTGGTTACAAGAGCATGTTCCAGCATCTGCTGGGTGGCTATGCGTCCTTTGCTCCAAAACGATGGAAAACGGAACTCTCCTACTACCACCAGTTTGGCAAAAATGAGTCGGGCATGAAGATTGATGCCTGGATGGCCAGCGCCAAGGCCTCCTTCACTCCTGCCCCTAACTACGGATTTACGGTCGGTTATGACTACCTGAGCGGTGACAAGAACTTTGCCGTACCACCCAAAGGCAGTATCGGCATGGTGCGCCACGAGGTGCTTAAAGGTTTCAGTACCGTCTATGGCGCTCACCACAAGTTTTATGGTGCCATGGACTTCTTCTATGTGAGCACTTACCTGAACGGTTTCACTCCAGGTCTGCAGAACGCCTTCATCGGAGCCTTTTATAAACCCATCAAGGGTCTGAGAATCGATGCTAGTTACCACTCTCTGGCTACAGCGACCAAACTCACCGACCTGGACATGTTCCTGGGTCATGAATTTGAATTGCAGGCCTCCTATAACATCTCGCCCGACATCAGGCTGATGGCCGGAGCATCATTGATGTCTGGCAGCAAAACGATGGAACGCCTGAAACGAGACACCAGCAAGAACACCCTGCGCTGGGGATGGATCTCTCTGAGCGTCAACCCCAGGATTTTCTCCAAAAAATGGTAATTAATTTTTAACAACAAGTATATATTTCTCATCATGAAACTTATCGCTCCCCTATCCAAATCGCAATACGGAATATATGTCGAGTGTGCCACTCACATCGGCGAGCCGTATTATAACCTCCCCTATATTTATGAGTTGGACCCCTCACTCGACAGGCAGCGCCTGCTCACGGCAATCGAGATGGCATTCAAGGCCCACCCCACCCTGTTCACTCGCATCACCCTCACCGACGATGGCGAGCCCATGCAGACACTGGACATGGCTGGTGAGCAGTGGTCGCTCGAGGTCGAGGAAATCCAGGATATCCAACAAGAAAAGTCTCGACTGGTCACACCATTTGAAATCGATGGTGGGCGATTGTTCCATATCAACCTGATGCACACCAGCGATCACTACTACCTCTTCTTGGACTATCATCACATCATCGTCGACGGCACGTCGATGCAGATCATGCTGCAAGACATCGACAAGGCATATCGCGGCGAAGACATCCAGCCCGAAGAAATCAGCCTCATGCAGGTCGCACAAGACGAGGCCGGTCGACGTGAGACTCAGGAATTTGAAGAAGCCAAGCAATGGTATGCCCAGCAATTTGATTGCGGCGACACGTTCACTCAGTTCATGCCCGATCTCGAAGGAGAGACACACACCGAGGATCATCTGGCCCGCACATTGGGCCTGGATTTGAGCGAAGTGGAGCGATTCTGCCAGCGCACAGGGGTGTTCAAGAGCACACTTTTCACCACAGCCTATGCCTACCTGCTAGCCAAGTTTAACAACGAGCAGGAATCGTTGTTCACGACAGTGTTTAACGGTCGCCATGACAAGCGTTTAGCCCGCACCGTGTGCATGGCCGTCAAGACGCTTCCGGTCTACACCAAGTTCACGCCCGACACTACTGTTCTGGAATTGCTCAGGCAAGGCCAAGAGCAGATGACAGGATGCCGTGACCATGACATATACTCCTACAGCGATGTGATGACCGACCTGAAGTTGCAGAGCAATTCCATGTTTGCTTGGCATGGCCAACTGTTTAACAACGAGAGAATGGGCGGCCTGCCCATGGCAACAGAGCGCGTGGGTAACAGCACACTCGAGGCCTCGTTCTACATGAAGGTTTACATCCAGAGCGGCAAGTGCCATGCCAAAGCCGAATACAACTCCAACGAGTATTCCCAAGCGCTGATCAGCAACATTCTTGAGAGTTATGAAGCCGTGCTCAATGGTTTCATCACGCAAGAGAAACTAAGCGATATCGACATCACCACCCCTAGTCAGCGGGCCATGCTCGACACGTTTAATGACAACGACGTGGACTATGACGATACGCAGACCATCGTGTCGCTCTTCAAGCGACAAGTCAAGAAGACTCCCGACGGCATTGCCGTCATCTATCAAGACAAACGATTCACCTATGCCCAGGTCGACCAAGTCAGCGACCATATCGCCGCCTTTGTGGCAAGCAAAGGCCTGGGTGCAGAAGATGTTGTGTCGGTGCTGATACCCCGCAGCGAGTGGATGCCCATCGCATCGCTGGGAGTGCTCAAGGCTGGCTGCGCCTACCAGCCACTTGATCCCAGTTACCCTAAGGAGCGTCTCAACTTCATGATGCAGGATGCCAATGCCAAACTGCTCATTGCCGATTGTGAACTGCGCGACATCGTCGACGAGTATCAAGGCGACGTGCTCCTGACAGAAGATATTACCAATCTGCCTGCATTGCCGGCGCCACAAGTCGAGGTGGAGCCCGACCAACTGTTCATCCTGCTTTATACCTCAGGCTCCACGGGGGTTCCCAAGGGGTGCCAGTTGACACATCGCAATCTTGTGGCATTCTGCCACTGGTTCCAGCATTTCTATCACCTGACGGCCAAGAGCCAAGTGGCCGCCTACGCCAGTTACGGCTTTGACGCTTGCATGATGGATATGTACCCCACCCTCACGAGCGGTGCTACGTTACACATCATTCCCGAGGAGTTGCGGCTGGACCTGATTGCCCTCAACGAGTATTTCGAGAACAACCATATTTCTCACTCGTTCATGACCACCCAAGTGGGCTACCAGTTTGCCACGAGCATCGATAACCACTCCTTGCAATTCCTCTCGACAGGTGGCGAGAAACTCGCTGCCATCACGCCTCCTCAAGGCTATGGTTTCTATAACTGCTATGGACCTACCGAGTGCACCGTCTTTGTCACCAACTACCTGGTTGATAAGAAGATGAAGGAGATACCCATTGGAAAATCATTGGACAATCTCAACCTCTATGTCGTCGATCCTCAAGGCCACCGATTGCCCATCGGGGCAGCAGGCGAACTGTGGGTAGCAGGCCCGCAAGTGAGCCGTGGCTATCTGAACCGTCCCGAGAAGACCGCCGAGGTCTACATTCCCAATCCGTTCTCGACCGACCATAAGTATGCCCGCATCTATCGCACTGGCGACATCGTGCGCTACCTGCCCACTGGCGACATCCAGTTTGTGGGACGCCGCGATGGTCAAGTCAAGATACGCGGTTTCCGCATCGAACTCAAGGAGGTGGAAAGCATCATCCGTGAGTTCCCCGGCATCAAAGATGCTACGGTACAAGCGTTTGACGAGGATGGTGGCGGCAAATTTATTGCAGCCTATATCGTGAGCGACCAGACTATCGATATCGAAGCCCTCAACAGTTTCATCATGGATGAGAAGCCTCCCTACATGGTGCCTGCCGTGACGATGCAGATCGAGGCTATCCCCTTGAACCAGAACCAAAAAGTGAACAAGCGGGCCCTGCCCAAACCTGAGAAGAGGCAGAGCACGGCCGCCAGCGAGCCATCCAACGTGCCCATGAACGTGCTGGAACAGCAGTTACACCAGATTATTGCCGACATCACGGGCACCACCGACTTTGGCATCACGACCATTTTAGGCTATGTGGGTCTTACCTCCATCTCAGCAATCAAACTGGCCGTGCAAGTCAATAAGCGCTACGGCGTAACCTTGGATTCCAAAGCACTGGTCAAGAGCGGCAGCATCCAGAGTATCGAAAACGAGATTCTGAGACTGATGCTGGAAGGGAATGCTATTGCCGACAAGCCTGTGCAAGCCGACGCACAGGTCAAAGCCAGCGTCCCACTATCCTATGCCCAGACTGGAGTCTATTTTGATTGCCTGAAGAATCCCGCTTCAACGATCTACAATATTCCTTACCTGCTGAGTTACCCCGAGGGCATCGATGCCCACCGTCTTGCCGATTGCGTCAAAGCGGTCATCGAGAGTCATCCCGAGTTGAGCGTACACTTCACGACCGAGGGTGATACCATCATGCAAACGACTCGCGAGAGCGTGCCTGTGGACGTGAAGGTAAGCGAAATGAGTGACGAGCAGTTGGCCTCATATAAGAAGAATGAGTTTGTACGGCCCTTCAACCTGCAGAAGCCGCCCCTGTACCGCTGCGAGGTGGTTACGACCCCAAGCGGCGTGTACCTGTTGCTCGACGTGCATCACCTGGTGTTTGACGGTGGCTCTGCCGACCTGCTCATCCGACAGATCAATGCGGCCCTCGAGGGCCAGAACATAGAGCAGGAATCCTACTCCTATCTGGATTTCGTCTCCGACCAGCAGCAGGCCGAGAGTGGTGACAAATTCCGCCAGGCAGGGCAATTCTTTGCAGAGAAATTACAGACATGCGAGGGCGCCAGCGAGATACCCGCCGACTTGCACCCGAGCGAGGGCGAGCAGGGTCTTATTGGTGAAGCCGTATGCCCCGTTGATATGGATCGGGCTGCAGCCTTCTGCCGCCAGCAGGAGGTGACACCGGCTCACTTGTTCCTTGCCGCTACGGCCTATGTCGTCTCGCGCTATACCAACAATCGCGACGTGTATCTATGCACCGTGAGCAGCGGACGCAGCAACCTCAAGATTGCCGACACGGTGGGCATGTTTGTCAACACGCTTGCCTTGGGGCTGAGCATCAATGACGTGACCGTGAGCCAATTTCTGAAACAAGCCAGCGACACATTCGATCAGACGCTTCGCCACGAGGATTATCCGTTTGCCCGCATAGCCACCGACTATGGTTTCAGTCCCGCCATTGCCTACGCCTATCAGGTGGGCGTGCTATCGCAGTATACTGTTAACGGCAAGGCCATTGGTCAGGAACTGCTGGAATTGAATGTGCCCAAGTTCAAAATCAACATCAAGATCGAGTCGCGCGGTGTGGTTGTGCAATACGACGACTCCATCTACAGCGACCGCGTGGGGCAAGGCCTGGCCGAGAGCATCGCCGCTGTCGCCCAGCGCATGATGAATGCGCCTGAATCCAGGCTGCGTGGACTCTCGATTGTCAGTGCGAGCCAAGAGGAGGAACTGAGCCACTTGCGGCAGACAGCAACAGCCGACGCGCCGTTCAAGTTCTTCCATGAGTGCATCGGCCACTTTGCCGAGATCCAGCCCGAGCATGAAGCCTTAGTCGCCATCGACCATCGCTACACCTATAGGGAGATGGATGCCGTGACCAGCCGTATTGCTGCCGCACTGCGCCGCCGTGGCGTTCATGAGCGAGACCGCGTGGCACTGTTGCTGCCGCGCACCAGCCGGTTGATACTGGCCCTGTTCGGCGTGCTCAAGTCGGGCGCCGCCTACATCCCTTGCGACCCTGAATATCCTGCCGACCGCGTGAAACTCATCCTCGAGGACAGCGAGGCCCGCTACATCATCACCACCGCCGACCGCATGCACACTGCTGCCGACAAAGCCATCGATATTGAGGAACTCATCAGTGATGATAATGATGGCACAGTCGATACAGACATCAAGCCCGACGATTTGGCTTATCTGATCTACACCAGCGGCTCTACAGGCCGTCCCAAGGGTGTGATGCTCCACCATCGTGGCATCTGCAACTACCTGTATGGTCACCCTGCCAATGTGTTTGCCCATGCGGTTCATACCGATGCCAAGCGCATTTTGAGCGTGACCACGATCTCGTTTGACGCCGCCCTACAGGACATTGGCACAGCCTTCTTCAACGGCAAGACGCTCATCGTTGCCACTGAGGAGCAGGCCAACAACCCGCTTGATCTGGCTCGCCTCATCAACGACGAACACATCAATATGGTTTCGGGCACGCCGTCACGCTGGATGACGTGGCTTACCAGCAACGACTTCTGCGATGCCATCAGCCGCGTCAACATCGTGCGTGCCGGTGGCGAGAAATTCTCAGACCAACTGCTAGGCCAAATGCGGAAGGTAACCCAAGCGCGCATCTTCAACTGCTACGGTCCCACCGAGATCACAGTAGCCTCCAACAACAAAGAATTGACCCACGCCGATGCCGTCACAGTTGGTAAGCCTCAGTTAAACGTCATCGAATTTATCGTTGACCAGGATGGCAATGAGTTGCCCGTGGGAGTGGTTGGCGAACTCTACATCGGCGGCCGCGGCGTAGCGCACGGCTACAACAATCTGGACAAGATGACCCGAGAGCGCTTCATCGACTACAATGGCACACGCATCTATAAATCAGGTGACTACGCCAAGTGGCTACCCGATGGTGACGTGGTGATTCTGGGACGTACCGACCACCAGATCAAGTTGCGCGGCTTGCGCATCGAACTCGGTGAAATCGAGAATGTCATGCTCAAGGTTGTGGGGATCCAGAAGGTCGTCATCCTCATCCGCAAGATCAATGACAAGGAGCACCTATGCGCCTACTACACGGCCGACCGAACGATTGCTCCCGATGCCCTCAAGGCTGAGATTTCCAGGAGTCTGACACAATATATGGTGCCCACGGCCTATCTGCAACTGCAGCAGATGCCCATGACGCCCAACGGCAAGACCGACGTCAAGGCGCTGCCAGAACCCGAACTGGCCATCAGTTCGGCCTTTGTCGAGCCCGCCAATGACACAGAACGCACCTTCTGCAACATTTTTGCCGACATCCTGCAGATGGACAAGGTGGGAGCGACAGACAACTTCTTTGAATTGGGAGGCACGTCGCTGGTAGTGACCCGCGTCATCATCGAGGCCGACAAGGCTGGCCTGCATGTGGCCTATGGTGACGTTTTTGCCAACCCCACACCGCGCAAACTGGCTCGACTGATCACTGGCCAGAGCGAGGAGCAAGGCCAGAGCGAGTTAGACGGATTTGACTACACAGCGATCAACAACCTATTGCAACGCAACACGTTGGCCAACTTCCGCCAAGGCACGCGCCAGCAACTGGGCAACGTGCTGCTGACGGGCGCCACTGGCTACCTCGGCATCCACATCCTGCGCGAACTCATCGACTCTGATGCAAGCAACATCTATTGCCTGGTGCGCGGCAAGACTCTGGAGGCTGCCGAGAGCCGACTGCGCACTCTGCTGTTCTATTATTTCTCAGATGCCTTCAAGGAACTCTTCGGCAAGCGACTGCACATCGTGCTCGGCGACGTCACCAGCGACTTCGGCGAGGGGCTGAAGGTGGACACCATCTTTAATTGCGCGGCCATCGTTAAGCACTTCAGCGAGGGCACTGAGATCGAGGATGTGAACATCGGCGGCGCCCAACGCTGCGTGGACTATTGCGTCAACAGCGGCGCCAAACTCGTGCACGTGTCCACCGCCAGCACCCGTGGTCTGTGGGCCGGCGAGACTCGTGACGACATCTTCACTGAGCAACGGCTGTACATGGGCCAGTTCTTGGGCAACAAATATATCTATTCCAAGTTCATGGCCGAGCGTGTGATTCTGAATGCTGTGGCCCTGCATGGATTGAATGCCAAAATCATGCGCGTGGGCAACTTGGCCGCCCGATCGACCGACGGCGAGTTCCAGGCCAATTTCTCGACCAACTCGTTTATGGGCCGCATCAAGGTCTACAATATGCTGGGCTGTTGCCCCTACAGCATGCGCAACAAGCAAGTGGAGTTCTCGCCCATCAACGAGGTAGCCCGAGCCATCGTGTTGCTCAGCGGCACACCACGCGAGTGCACCGTGTTCCATCCCTACAACATCCATGGCCAGTTCCTGGGCGACGTGCTCAGCGGCTTGGACACTGTGGGTGACGGTGTGCGCTTTGTCGAGCAGGAAGAATTTAACGATGCAATGGATCGCGCCAAGGACAATCCCCAGATGGCCCGACAGATGTCATCGCTGCTCGCTTATCAGGACATGGCACACGGCCAGAAGACCACCGACGTGAAGCGCGACAATGATTACACGACTCAAGTGCTCTACCGCTTGGGCTTCGCCTGGTCTCCCACCTCATGGGACTATGTGGAGCGCATGCTCACTGCCATCGGCACACTGGGATTCTTTGATATGTAATTAGTTTTTAGTCTTTAGTTCTTAGTTTTTAGTTCTTTGTTCAACTAACAACTGACAGCCAAACGCAATGAAACCGCAAGACAGTAACATCGATATCCATTCACAGTTCTACCGCTACCTATCGGCCTACATCCTGGTGGCCCTGTCGGGCTGCTTGGGCAATGTGGTGGACGGCATCATTGTGGGCAACCTCATCAGCGAGGATGGCGTGAGCGCCATCAACCTGTCCAAGCCCATCGTGCAGTTCATCTTCACCCTGCATCTGCTCATCAATGCGGGTGCGGGTATGCTGGTAGCCTATGCCCTAGGGCAGAACAGAGTGGATCAGGCACGCAGTTTCTTTACGCGGGCTCTAGGTCTGAGTGTGGGCCTCGGGGCGGTGCTGGCTGTCGTGGGCGGTCTCTTGTTCCCTGAGCAGGCGGCCCGCCTGCTGTGCGACAACGAGCAGATTCTGCCGCTCGCCCGCAACTATGCGCAGGTGCTGCTTATCGGCGGGCCCGCATTCATCCTCATGTGGGGCTTATCCACCATGGTGGGCGTGGACGGCAGCCCACGCCTGGTGTCGCTGGCCGTCATCATCGACAATGCGATCAACCTGCTGCTCGACATCGTCTTCATCCAGTGGCTCGACTGGGGCATCACCGGCTCATCGGCGGCCACAGTTGTCGGGCACTTGGTGGGTATCGCTATCCTACTCACCCACTGGCGCAAGCCCGAAAACCGCCGCCTGCGCCTCGATGTGTCGGCACAGGGGCTCTGCAGCACCTGTGGGCGCATCGTCTCGCAAGGAGCACCGCTGGCCGTGGCCTCGATCTGCCTGACGCTACTCTTGTTTAGCGCCAACAAGATTGTCCTCTCCACCACAGGGCGCACAGGCATCTTTGTCTTTGCCCTGTGCATGAACCTGCTGCAGGTCTACAACCTGTTTGTGTCGGGAACCTGCCAGACGCTGCAGTCGCTGGGTGCCATCCAGGTGGGCAAGCGCTGCCATCAGGGGCTGACGACGGTCATCCACAAGGGGCTGCGCTTCATCACCGTGTCGATGGTCATCACTTGCCTGATCGTCTGCCTGTGGCCACAGGGCATCGCGCGCCTGTTTGGTTGTGACGAGCCCGACATGCTCACCCAAAGCGTCCCGGCACTGCGTATCTTTGCGCTGAGTTTCATCCCCTTCTGCTACATCTATGTGCTGATGATCGTGTACAAACTCTACGGCCATCACCACATGGCGCTCTTCATCTCGTTTGCCCTGTCGCTCACCGTCATCCCCGTGCTCTGGATCATGGCCAAGGTCAGTCCCCAATACCTCTGGCACAGTTACCTCATCGCCTATCTGATCGAGGCCGTCGCCATCCTGGCCCTGCACAGGGCGCAGCGCATCCGTTTCACCCTTCAGCCCGCATCATGACCTCGGTCTATCTGTGTCAGGACATCTACGGCTTTGACCTGCAGCAGGCCCTAGCCAGGGTCAGCGGGCAGCGCCGCCAGCAGGCACTGCGCTACCGCCAGGAGCGGGACCGGCGGCTCTGCGTGGCGGCCTACCGCCTGCTGCAACTAGCCCTGCAGCGGCAATACGGCATCGGCGAGCCCCCGCAATTCACCTACACCAGCAAGGGCAAACCCCTGCTGGCCGGGCATCGCCACATCCACTGCAGCCTGAGCCACTGCCAGAGCGCGGCCGCCGTAGCCGTCAGCGACCATCCCGTAGGCATCGACATCGAGACGCGCGACCACTACAGCGAGGAGGTCGCCGCGCGGGTCATGAGCGGCGACGAGATGCGGCGCATCCTCACCTCGACCGATCCAGCGGGCGAGTTCACCCACCTATGGACCATGAAGGAGAGCCTGTACAAACTCACAGGCGACGACAGCGGCGGCAACCCCGCCCGCATGCTGGAGGAGGCCGACGACGACGCCTTCCGCACGATTGATGGCGGGGATTGGATACTCACGGTTTGCCTGGGCAGGGCATCACATGCCGATGGCCTTGACTTGGTTCTCGAAGTCGTCACGATCGCCTAGGGCACCGTTCTTGACCTTGGCCCGGTAGTTGTAGATGGTGTTGACCGAGTAGTGCAGGAACTCGGCGATGCGGCCGCTGTCCTCGATGCCCAGGCGGATGAGGGCAAAGATGCGCACGTCGGTATTTAACACGCCCGCCTCGGGCAGGGTGATGCGGCACTCGGGCTTGAGCAGGGCGTTGAAGTCTGCCACAAAATGGGGGAACAGGTGCAGGAAGGTGCTGTCGAACATGCCATAGAGTTCCGACAGGTTTTTGTCCCTCAACTCGCTGCCCTCGGTAAACCGGTAGAGCGCGTCCAGGTCTCGGCCTTTCACCATCTTGTTGACACGCCGCCGCATCTCGTCGAGGCGGTCGATATAGAACGAGCACAGATGGATAAAACGGCCCACATACTCGTCCTTGACCCGATTGGACTCGTTAAGTTTGAGATTGGTCTCGCTCAGGCTGCCGTTCAAGTCCGAGAGACGGCTGTTGAGTTGGGCCAAGCGGTGGTTAGTCTCGCTCAACCGCCAGCGCGTGCGGGAGAGTTTCTTGCGCTGACTGTTGCTATAGAACAGGATCACCATGAAGAGGCACGCCAGCAGACTGGCCACAACCGCCAGTGCGAGCAACAGCCGGTTGGCACGCTTGAGCGATGCCTCATAGTTGTCGCTGATGGCCGTCAAGACGGGTGAGATCTGGCCGTTGCGCTTAGCGGTGTTGAACTTGGCGGCGCATTGCCAGGCAAAACGGATGTAGCGGTAGGCGCGGTCCATGTCGCCGTCGGCCATGAGCAGCCCTGCCAGTTCCCACATCGCGCCCTGGTCCATGACGGCATTCTTGACATCACTCAACGCCGACTGCGTGACCCAGTAGCGGGTCTGGACCGAATCCCCCAGCAGGCTGTAGTCCAGAAACCGGTAAAAGGCCACGATGGCATAGTCGCGCGCACCCTCGCGCACCCTGCTGAGGCGCATGTCGCTGTATCGCAGAGCGCCCTGGGCGTCGCCGGCGGCATAGCGCCTCATCTCCTCCAGTTGCAGCACCTGGTCGCTGCTCAGCCCAGCGGTGTCGATGAGGCTGCTGTAATAATCATGCATAGCATAGTACCGCTGCTGCATGTCAGGCACCCTGCAGTAGTAGCCGAGTTCGGAATAGAGGTGCTCGAGCGCGCCGTAATAGCGCTGCCGGCCCTGGGCGTCGCCGATCCTACTGGCGTCGATGCCGTTGAGGATATCCATCGCCTCCTGATACATGCCCGACTCAGAGCACTGGTAGGCCAACTGTATCGAGCACTCGTCGACGCCCGCCTGGTCGCCCAGTTGGCGGGCCAGCGTGATGCATCTGCCGATGTAATGGAGGGCCGAATCATTCATGTAGGGCCGGTACTCGTCGCTCAAGCGGCGGCACAACTCATACCGGGCCCTGGCGTCGGTAGTCACTTCGAGGGCTGCCTTGCAGCGCTGGATGCGCTGCTCCCTGACCTGTACAAAGCGCTCGCTTTGCCCGATGGCCTCGTCGAGCAGGCGATAGGCGTGGTTCAAGTCAATCTCATGGGCATAGATTCCCGCTGGCGCCAGCAGCATCCCCAGCAACAGGATGTAAAACAGATGTCGTCTCATCACTATAATCATCAATTCGGTTAAGCATCGCAAAAGTAAAAGTAAAAAAGCAAGAGGGCAAACAAAAAAGGGCAAAATATTCGATGAATCCGAGAGGATTGATATTTTTCGGTAGGCTATATTTCAACCACTTTTTAACAGTCAGGCGATTTTTCAAAATATCTGCAGGTCAGAGCAATACGATTTCAAAGGCTTCGGATTCATCCACTTTTTTGTTATTCAACCGACCTGCGCGTGCTATTATCATCTATTTTTGTGCTGCAAGCCCGGTCGCCTAAGGATCGGATAGAGCCTCTCATCATATAATCCAAAAGAGGGCAGCGGCTTTTTCAAAAGTGCCCGGGGCAACTACAGGATATCATTGACAAGAATTATTACCAATTATATTATTTAATAACCAATAATCAATGTGACATGAAAGAGAAAAGATTACTTTCACTGCTGTTGACAGTCATGCTGACGATAGCAGCCTTTGCACAAAATCAGACCTTCACCGGCAGGGTCGTTGACCCAAGCGGCGAACCGGTGATTGGCGCCACCATTGTGCAGAAGGGAACGTCGAACACTGCCGTTACTGACTATGACGGCAATTTCTCCATCAACGCACCCGCCGGTGCCGAGTTGGAAATCACTTATGTAGGTTATGGTAAGCAGACCGTGCTTGCCGGTGAGAACATGCACATCATCATTACCGAAGATTCCGAGTTGCTGAACGAGGTGGTCGTGATCGGTTACGGTGTGCAGAAAAAGAGCGTCGTGTCAGCCTCTATCGCTAAGGTTTCGGCCGAAGACCTGGCTGGAAAGACCCGTCTGCGTGCCGAGGATGCCCTGAAGGGTATGGCCGCCGGCGTCAACGTCATCTCGTCGTCGGGTCAGCCCGGCTCGCAATCGATGATCCGCATCCGCGGTATCGGCACCATCAACGACTCCAACCCCCTCTACATCATCGACGGCATGCCCACCGACCAGTATGGCATGGAGAGCGTTAACCCCAACGACATCGAGAGCATGGAGGTGCTGAAGGATGCCGCTTCGGGCGCCATCTACGGTGCCCGTGCCGCCAACGGTGTTATCCTGGTGACGACCAAGAGGGGTAAGATGGGACGCGCCAGCATCAACTATGACTTCTCCTATGGCTGGCAGAGCGCTTGGAGAAAGCGCAAAGTGACCGGTGCCACCGACTATGCCATCCTGCAGAACGAACGCCGTGTGCAGAACGGTCTGGCACCGCTCTATCAGGACCCCTACAATCTGGTCGACGCCAACGGCGACAAGATTGTGGGCTTCGGCACCGACTGGCAGAGCCTGCTCTTCAACGACAACGCTCCCATCATGCAGCACGATGTATCGATCAGCGGTGCCAGCGAGAAAGTGAACTACTATCTGTCGCTGGGCTACTTCACCCAGGACGGTATCGTGGGCGGCAACTATGGCCAGTCAAACTATGACCGTCTGACCATCCGGGCCAACAACCAGTTCAACCTCATCGATGCCACCAAGGAGCGCAAATTCCTGAACAAGTTGGACTTGGGCGCTAACCTCTCTTATATGCGCGTGCATAGCACCGGCATCGAGGCCAACTCCACCTGGGGCTCTCCCCTGGGTTCGGCCCTGTATCTGGCTCCCACCCTGCCCGTAACACTCAGGGGCGACGTCGCACAAGAGATGATCGACCGCTACAGTGCTTACGACCTGTACAGGGATGAGAACGGCGACCCCTACACGATACCCGGATTCATCGGCAGTTATCAGGAGCAGAACAACCCCATCGCCATGATGCACGGTAACCCCAATAAGAACTGGAGCCACAAGTTCATGCCTAAGTTCTCGGTTGACCTGCAACTGTGGGATGCATTGAAGTATCACTTCACCTACAGCGCCGAACTCTCGTTCTGGGGCTATAGTGGCGCTACCCTGCAGAAGTACTACCTCTCGGGTAACAACAACGAAGACCACACCTCGGCCGTTTCGTTCAAGGGCAACAACAGCACTTGGCAGGTCGAGAACACGGTAACCTACGATAAGACCTTCGGCAAGCACACCATCGGTGTCGTGCTCGGCCAGAGTGCATTGAAGTTCAAGGGTGACGAACTGGGTGGCTCACACTGGTATCTCGTCAATCCCAACAAGCCCAGCATCAACTACACCACCGGCGGCGACATTGAAATCTCGACCGACGCCGATGGCAAGATGACTGGCGCCACGAGCCTGGTGGGCGTGTGGGGCGGTCCCTACACCGAGCACCGCCTGTCGTCACTGTTTGCCCGCGTAAGTTACAACTACGATGAGCGCTACATGTTCCAGGCGACCGTGCGCCGCGATGGTTCGAGCCGCTTCGGTTCAAACCACAGGTATGGTATCTTCCCTTCATTCTCATTGGGTTGGAACATCGTGAACGAGCGGTTTATGGAGGATCAGCGTGACTGGCTCAACAACCTGAAGTTGCGTTTCAGTTGGGGTAAGAACGGTAACGACAACATTGGCGACTTTGCTTACACCACCATGACGACACTGGGCAACACCAGCAACTACTATTTCGGACAGACCGCCGCTATGGGATATGGCTCTAAGGCTAACCGCCTGGCCAACGAAGACTTGAAGTGGGAGGAGAGTGAACAGACTGACCTGGGTATCGACTTCGGCTTCTGGAACAACAAGTTGACCTTCAGCGTCGACTACTATATCAAGAAGACCAACGGCATGATCATCGAGATGCCCATCCCGAGTTACGTGGGCGAGGCTCGTCCGCTGGCCAACGTGGGTGATATGGAGAACAGCGGTGTCGAGTTTGAACTTGGCTACCGTTGGAACATCTCGGATGTGCACTTCGCCTTGAAGGGCAATGCCTCCTACTTGAAGAACAAACTGAAAAACCTGGGTAACGACACCGGCTTCCTGAATTACGGCATCAGCCAGTTCAGCGATGGTGGCACCCGTGCCGAAAACGGCCAGCCCTTCCCCTTCTTCTACGGCTACAAGACCGACGGCATCCTGCAGAATAAGGCCGAGGCCGACGCCTATAACAGCATGTATGGCACCTCGTCAAATCCTGGTGACTTCCGCTTTGTGGACACCAACGGCGACAATAAGATCACCAGCGACGACCGCACCAACATCGGTAACGGTGTGCCTGACTGGACCTTTGGTCTGAACTTCGACGTGGACTGGAGAGGCTTCGACTTTGGCGTATTCTTTCAGGGCGTACATGGTGCCGACATCTTCGATGCCACCTATCGCCAGGATATTGCATCGGGTAACTATCCCACCTGGGTACTCCAGCGCTGGACCGGCGAGGGCACCAGCAACACCGTGCCCACTCTGGGTGACTCCAAGAACTGGGTATGCAGCGACATGTACATTCAGGACGGCAGTTACCTGCGTCTGAAGAACCTCACGCTCGGTTATACCCTGCATCCCAACCCGACCAACAAGATCGGCATCAGCCGCCTGCGCATCTATGGCCGTGCCGAGAATCTCTTCACCTGGACCAAGTATTGGGGCTTCGATCCTGAAATCGGTTCCGGTTCCACCAGCCTTGGTGTAGACTACGGTATCTATCCGCAAGCCCGCACCTTCACTGTCGGATTCAACCTCTCATTCTAATAATCCCGTAAAGAATTATCACAATATGAAAAAGCATATTTCAATCATAGCAGGCTTGTGTGCAGCATTTCTCGCGCTGACCGCCTGTAGCGACGATTTTCTTGAGGTGAAGAACCCGACGGGTGAGCCTCTTGAGGAATATTATACCACCGAGGAGACCCTTAACGAGGCCCTCACTGCGGCCTATGCTCCTCTGCACTGGCCCGACTGGGACGGTACCGCCTACAACGACCTCACCATCGACGGCGAGATCATGGGCGATGACTTCTGGGTAGGCGGTAGTGACAACACCGACAACCAGCACTGGCACCGTCTGTTCAACTTCGAGGCCGATGGCAACAACACCCTTGCTACCCTGTGGAGTGACTTCTACAGCGGCATTAAGCGTTGCAACGATGCCATCAAGTATGCGTCATGGCCCGGTGAAGCCAGCGAGAGTTTCCGTCGATCGATGGAGATGCAGGCCCGCCTGTTGCGCGTGTACTATTATAATATCTTGTGGCACTACTACGGCAACGTTCCCTTCTATCTGGAGAACCTCTCGCAGCCCTACACCGCTCCGCAGATCAGTGCTGACGAAATCTACAACCAGTTGGTGCCCGAACTCGAGGAAATCATCGCTAGCGGCGTACTGCCCATGCGCTGGCCGACCGCCGAGAGCGGACGCGTGAGCCAGGCATTTGCCTACATGCTCTATGCCGAGATGGTCATGTACCAGAACGACAATACCCGTTATGCTCAGGCTCTCGCCTACATGAAGCAGATCATCGCCGACGACAAATATTCGCTCAACCCCAGTTTCTATGACCTGTGGCAAGAGAGCGGCGAGTGGTGCGCCGAGAGCATCTTTGAAATCAACTACAACGACGACCAGGCCCAGCGCGACTGGGGTGCTGCCGCAATGAATGCCGGTGGTACCATATTCCCCACCCTGTGCTCGCCCAACGGCTGGGGCGGTGGAGAAGGCTGGGACGGCGGCAACGACGGCTGGGGCTTCCTGCCCATGCGTGTCGAGACCTACAACATGTACAGCGAGAACGACCTGCGTCGTGATGTCACCTGCTGGGATCTGCGTGGCTACAGTTACACCGAGCGATATCAGGACACCCACATCTGGCACGGCAAGTATCGTCCACAGTCCGAGAACAACAAGGACTGCCCCACTTCCAAGAACCTGAACTATAATAACAACAAGCGCATCTACCGCTATGCAGAGACGCTACTCAACGCTGCCGAGTTGATTCTACAGACCGGAGGCAGTGCCGCCGAGGCAGCAGGCTATGTCAACCAGGTGCGCAACCGCGCGGGACTTGAGAGCCTGAACACCGTCACCATCGATGATATCTTCAACGAGCGTCATCTGGAATTCTGCGGCGAGGGCAAGCGCTACTTCGACCTTGTGCGTGCCGAGGGCATCGCCGGTGCCACCCAGAAGGCTTCGACCGTTCTGGTGCCCGACAACTACGGCTACCGCACCAACTCATGGACACCCAGCAAGAAGTATATTCCTCTGGCTCAGAGCGAACTTGACGCTGATCCCACTCTGGTTCAGAACAACTATTAATAATCAGTAATTTAGAGATCAATCATTATGATTACCAAGATAAACAAAACAAGCAGCGCATTAGCAATCATCAGTTATTGCTTATTGGCTATTGGTCTCACCGCCTGCTCGCCCGATGACTTTATGGGCGCTGACCCCGACGGTCTGCCCACCGTGAGCGGAGTGGATTTCCAGATCTCTGTAGATCAAGAGACCAACCAGATGATAGCCAGTTACACTCCAGAGCCTGGCACCTACCCTATCTGGATCCTTGACGGCACCTCCTACTCGACCCTGCAGGAAGTGGGTTACAAGAACAACGAGGCAGGAAGCCACACCATCGAGTTGCGCCTGGGTAACCGCAATGGCATCAGCCAGACCGGCATCAAGAAGGAGTACACCTTCAATGAGAGCAAAATCGATTACACCAACGACTTCCGCCGCATCACCGAGAAGGAGTGGCGCATCGACTATAGCGAAGTGGCCCACATGGCTTGCGGTCCTGCCGGCACGGCAGGCACTGGATGGTGGTCGGCACAGCCTGGTGAGAAAAAGGACTTCGGCGTCTATGACGACCGCATCACCTTCACCGCCGAGAACCGCAAGGGCGGTACCTTCACCTACAATGCCGGTGAAGACGGCCTGACCTATGTCAATACCGGAACGTCCAAGTGGGGACACCAAGATGCTGACTGGGATGCCACCATCGGCAACCAGACGGCAAGTTGGAGTTTTGAGGAGTATGACTGGGCCGATGCCGACGGCAACGTCAGCAAGCAGACCTTCATCCAACTCGCGCCCAACACAGCCTTCCCCTACATCAGTTCGGATGCTCAGTACGAGAATCCCCGCTTCCGCATCGAGACCTTGACGGCCAAGAAGATGATCCTCGTCTATGACGCCCCCGACCGTAGCATCGCATGGCGTTTCATCTTCACCAGCGAGGAGGAAGAGAAGGGCTTCACTGGATTTGATCCCAACAGCGACTTCAACATGTGGAAGAATGTGGATTACAACATGTTCTTCTGGTACGCTCCCGGATGGTCACAGATTGCCGACCCCGGTTTCGAGGCTAACGGCAACGACTACACCATCACACTGCCCGAGGCAACTACCGACCAGTGGCAGGCTCAAGTGGCATTCAAGACGACCAATATCTCGACATCGGCCGCCCACAACTATGACTTCTCATGCATTCTGAACAGCAACAAGGACCTGAACGGGGTGACGGTGAAACTCGTCATGGACGGCGACGACAATGTCTTCTACTTTGCCGACCGCATCAACCTCAAGGCCGGCGAGGACTACATCTTCTGGAAGAGCGACATGCCGGGTATCGACATGGAACGCGTCAACCTGTTCTTTGACTTCGGCGGCTGCCAGGCTGGAACCATCGTCAATATCTCCAACATTGTGCTCAAGGACCATGCCAACGATGATGGAACCGTGCTACCTGTCACTCCCGACGAGCCCACTGTCGAATGGGTGGATGTGAATTCTGCCGACAACCTGGGCGCCGGCTTCAACACTGCAGGCTTGATGACATTCTGGTGGGCTGATGCCGGCTGGCAGCAAATTGCCGATCCCGGTTTCTCGTTTGCCAATGGCGTCTATACCGTAACGGCCAACGAGGGTACCGCTTCGGAGTGGCAGGCTCAGTGCGCCATCAATGGTGTGCCCCTGCACATCGAGAAAGGCCAGGCCTATGACGTGCGCGTTACCATCAACACCAACATGGAGTTGGGACGTGCCACTGTCAAGGTCAATAAGGATCCTGATGTCACCAACGACCCCAACACACTGTGCTACAAGGGTGACTTCGTGCTCGAGGATGGAGAGAATGTGCTCCAGTTCATCGGTGTGGTCGCTAAGAATGGTAATGAGGAAATCGAGTTTGACCAAGGTAAGTTCATCCTTGACTTCGGTGGCTGTCCCGCTGGCTTTGAGGCCAAGATCAGCAACATCATTATCCAGAAGCATAAGTAACACCATCTTTTCGACATGACACGATACATGCTATACACATTATTGCTCACTCTCACCGTAGCCCTTTGGGGCTGCGGTGGGGATGGCAAAGATGAGCCTCAGCCGTCCAAGGTGAACATCACCGTCTCGCAGGAGAGCATTGCTGTTCCCGCTAGCGGCGGCACCTACTCGATCAATGTAACCACCACGGGTAAAGAATGGGGAGCCTATGCCGACCAGGACTTCATCACCATCGATGCCAAGGGCACAACCTCCCAATCCGGTGTGCTCACGATTTCTGTTCCGGTCAATCCGCTTACCAGTGTCCGTACCGGTACCGTCACCATCATGTCTGGCTCTGGACGCAAGAGCATCACCCTCACCCAAGAGGCATCGGCTCAAGCGGCCTATTATGCACCAGAGGGTTACTCTCTCGTGTGGCATGACGAGTTTGACAAAGGGACGGAGTTGAATGCCGACGACTGGTACCATGAGGTGCAGAACAGTGGGTGGGTGAACCACGAGTTGCAGAACTACGTGAACCATAAGACCCCCAACGGTGCCCTTGTCACCGAAGTGAGAAACGGCCACCTGCGCATCACCGCACTCAAGGAGAACGGCAAGGTCTACTCTGGCCGCGTCTATGCCAAGCGCACTACAGGTTGGAAATATGGTTACATCGAGGCTAGCATCAAGTTGCCTAAGGGCAAGGGCACCTGGCCTGCATTCTGGATGATGCCGGTCAACTTCAGGTCATGGCCTGCCGACGGCGAAATCGACATCATGGAAGAGGTGGGCTATCATCCCGACTATGTGTCGTCGAGCCTGCATGCCAACGCTCACGTTCACTCCAACAACACCCAAGTGACCCACGAGATGTATTGCGAGGGCGCCGAGGGCGAGTTCCACACCTATGCCATCGAATGGACTGCCCAGAACATCACCACCTATGTGGACGGTAAAGTGCAACTGAGTTACAACAATCGTGGACTGGGACGCGACGACTGGCCCTACGACGACCCATTCTATGTCATCCTCAACCTCGCTTGGGGTGGCGACTGGGGTGGTGCCCAAGGCGTAGACGAGAGCGCACTGCCCGTTACGATGGAAGTGGACTACGTGCGCGTATTCCAAAAGAAATAGTTCTATTTCATGCTTCATATTTAAGGTTTTAGGAATCGATGAGAAAAATCCAATTCATATTACTGGCTACTGTTGCGGCCATGGCTTTAACAACCATGGCCCAGCAAATGCCGGTCTACCTCAACGCAGACGCACCCGTCGAGCAACGCATCGAGGATGCTCTGGCACGCATGACGCTTGACGAAAAGATCGCCGTTATCCACGCTCAGAGCAAATTCTCGTCGCCCGGGGTGAAACGCTTGGGCATGCCAGACTTCTGGACCGATGACGGTCCTCACGGCGTGAGGCCCGATGTGCTGTGGGACGAGTGGGAGCAGGCAGGACAGACCAATGACTCGTGTGTCGCTTTTCCGGCACTGACGTGTCTGGCCGCCACTTGGAACCCCATGCTCGCCCAACTCTACGGCCGCAGTCTGGGCGAAGAGGCACGCTATCGGGGTAAGGACATGATACTGGGACCTGGTGTGAACATCAACCGCACTCCGCTCAATGGCCGCAACTTTGAGTACATGGGCGAGGACCCGCTGCTGGCATCACGCATGGTGGTGCCCTATGTCCAGGGGCTGCAAAGCACCGGCACGGCAGCGTGTGTCAAGCACTTCTGCCTGAACAATGACGAGGAATACCGACATCAGGTCAACGTCATCGTGAGCGACCGTGCGATGCGGGAAATCTATCTGCCTGCATTTGAGGCCGCGGTCAAGCAAGGTCACACTTGGGGCATCATGGGATCATACAACCTCTACAAGGACCAGCACTGCTGCCAGAACCAGTACACACTCAACCAGATACTCAAAGGAGATTGGCAGTATGACGGCGTGGTGGTCAGCGACTGGGGGGGCACCCACGACACCGAGCAGGCGGTCATCAACGGGCTGGACATGGAGTTCGGCAGTTGGACCGATGGTCTGGCATGGGGCGCAGACAATGCCTATGATGCCTACCACATGGCGCTGCCCTACAAGCAGATGATCCAGGAGGGCAAACTCTCCACGCGTGAACTGGACGAGAAAGTGCGCCGCGTGCTGCGCCTGTTTTTCCGCACCACAATGAACGACAACCGCACCCGCGGATTCCTCTGCAGCGAAGCCCACTACGATGCGGCCCTCAAGATTGCTCAAGAGGGAATCGTCCTGCTGCAGAACAAACAGGGCGTCCTTCCTATCGACCTGAACCACACCAAGCGCGTGCTGGTTGTCGGTGAGAATGCCATCAAAATGATGACCGTCGGTGGCGGCAGCAGTTCACTCAAGGCACAACACGAGATCTTGCCGCTTGACGGCCTCAAAACCCGACTGGCACAGGCTGGCATCGAGGTCGACTATGCACGCGGCTACGTCGGTGACACCACAGGTAACTACAATGGTGTGACCACGGGCCAGACACTCGTGGACAACCGCCCCGCCAGCGAACTCATCGCCGAGGCAGTCGCTAAGGCTAAGGGAGCCGATTATGTCGTCATCTTTGGAGGACTCAACAAGAGCGACTATCAAGATGCCGAGGGCCACGACCGCAAGTCGATGGCTCTGCCCTACGGACAAGACGCCCTGGTCGAAGCATTGGCCCGCGTTAACAAGCACGTGGTCTTTGTCAACATCTCGGGCAACGCATCCGCCCTCCCCTGGCGCGACAAGGTTCCGGCCATCGTCCAGGGCTGGTTTATCGGCAGCGAAGCAGGTACTGCTCTCGCAAGCGTCCTCGTGGGTGATGTGAATCCATCCGGCAAATTGCCATACACCTGGCCCAACAGCCTCAACGATGTGGGCGCACACGCTTTGAACACCTATCCAGGAATCTGGCGCGACGGCCACAAGATCATCGACGAAGAGTACGCCGAGGGCATCTACGTGGGCTACCGCTGGGCCGATAAGCACAAGACGCGGCCCACCTTTGCCTTTGGCCATGGCCTCAGTTACACAACGTTTGCCATAAGCAATCTGCGTCTCGACAAGAGCCAAGTCAACGCCGACGGCACTATCACCGCGACAATCACAGTCAAGAACACCGGCAAGCGAACCGGCGCCGAAGTCATCCAACTCTACGTCAGCGACCAGAACAGCGTGGTCGATATGCCAGTCAAGGAACTGCGCGGCTTCCAGAAGGTCACCCTGCAGCCAGGAGAGAGCCGCGACGTGTCCATCACCATCGGCGGACGAGCCTTCCAGTACTGGGACGAGCAGCATAATGGCTGGACCACATCCATCGGCAAGCGCACGATGCTCATCGGCAACGCCAGTGACCATCTGCCCCTCAAGGCCACGTTTACCGTCACACCATAGAAAAAAAGAGACGGCACCACAATCCATACCCAGCGGATTCCACACCTATATGGGAGAGGCCCAGCGCCGCATCCACCGATGCGCACCGGGCCTCTCTTATGCCCCCTCCCTTAAAAACGTTGCTGGATAGTTGATCAACTATCCAGCAACACACAACGTGAACCCGTGGGGAGTCGAACCCCAATCGAAGGAACCGGAATCCTTTATTCTATCCATTGAACTACGGGTCCAGAGAGCATTTGATTCGAAATGCGGCGCAAAATTACGGCTTTTTTTGTAACTTTGCAACATCCGTGTGGCAAATCAGGAGAAATCTCTGGGCCCACAGGTATTGTAAATGTTTAGACTAATAAACCAACAGTGCAGATGACCGTTCGCATCGATCCATCATGGAACCGTGTGCTTGCCGATGAATGGGAGGCACCGTATTTCAAACAATTAACTGACTTTGTGCGCCAAGAGTATCGCACTCGGCAAGTGTTTCCTCCTGGCCGGCAGATTTTTGCCGCGTTTGATGCGGCACCGTTTGACCAGGTCAAGGTGGTGATTCTCGGCCAAGACCCATACCATGGTGAGGGCCAAGCCAACGGGCTATGCTTCAGCGTGAACGAAGGAGTACCGATGCCGCCGTCGTTGGTCAACATTTTCAAGGAGGTACACGACGACGTGGGCGCTCCGCTGCCAGCCAATGGTGATCTGTCACGCTGGGCACGACAGGGAGTATTGCTACTGAATGCGACACTTACCGTGCAGGCACATCAGCCATTGTCTCATCAGGGCAAGGGTTGGGAAGAATTTACCGACCACGTCATTGCACATCTGGCCAATGAGCGCCAACATTTGGTGTTTATGCTTTGGGGGGCGTATGCCAAGCGTAAGGGTGCTTTTATCGACCGTACGCGTCATCTGGTGCTTACTGCTGCACACCCGTCTCCTCTATCGGCCAATCGTGGCGGATTCTTCGGGACGCACCATTTCTCGAGGGCCAACGACTACCTTGTGCAGCATGGAATCGCTCCCATCCAGTGGTGAACGATGAAGATATTGACTAAAAAAAATCGGATTTTGTAATGCTGTTTCAAAAAAAAGGTTGTATCTTTGCACCGCTTTTACGAAATATTTTTTTAAAAACTTATTGTAATGTACTTAGATTCAGAGAAAAAGAAAGAGATCTTTGGCACTTACGGCAAAAGCAATACTGACACTGGTTCCCCCGAGGCCCAGATAGCATTATTCTCATACCGTATTGCCCACTTGACCGAGCACTTGAAGGTCAACAAGAAGGATCATACGACTCAGCGTGCACTTAAGATGTTGGTAGGTAAGCGTCGCAAATTGCTCGATTACCTGATGCGCAAGGACATCAACCGCTACCGCGAACTCATCGCTAAGAAGGAACTCGGTATCCGCAAGTAATCAGCGCACAGACATCGCGCGTATCCCGTATTAGGGAAACCATCTAACAAAGACACCGTCGCCCACCAATGTGTGTGCGCCGGTGTCTTGTTTGTTATTGTGTCGTCTAGAGCGTGCTGCGCGAATGGCCAACGGGCTCAGAAAGTGGCTGGATCACCAAATTCTGCTACCATGGACTCGAAACGGGCGAGAGTCGCAGCACCGAATTTTGCTAGAGATAGGCGTGCCCGCTCGAGCGTTTTGGCAGGATCGCCAGGATGGCTCTTGGAGAAGAACTTGTCGGCATAGCAGACGATTCTCTCCTCTAGCGTCTCGGGCAACAGATCACGTGGAGGCTCGATCGGAAGGTGCTGCGCGATGATCTCGTCGGCAGTGATACCGGCTCCAGTATGCCGCTCACACACGCGCCCATGGCGATATAGCCCCATGCTGTCGAGCATCTGTCGGCCTAACACGCCATGCAAGAGATACGGCTCTGTGCCATGGCAATGGATGCCGGGCGCATCGGTACGGCACATGCCGATGTCATGAAGCATCGCTGCCTCCTCAACAAATTCTATGTCCACTGGCTCATGGCGGTCAATCAGGCGCTGAGCGATGGCAACGGCCATGTCAGCAACCTGGCGGCTATGAATAACCAACACCCGGTAATCCTCATTACCGGGTGTGTAGTATCGTTGGATGATGGATAAGCAATCCAGCATGCTAGTGTCGATCAGGGATTAGTCTACCATGACTACCCAGCCGTGCTCGTCGGGATAGTCTCCCATCTGAATAGCACGCAGACGGTTATACAGAGCGGTCACCTTAGGACCAACCTCGCCGTCCTTGCTGATCACATAGTGCACATCCTTGTCCATATCAACCACCTCGCTGATGGGAGCGGTAACGGCAGCGGTGCCGCACTCGGCTGCCTCATCGGCCTCGGCAAGTTCCTCGATGGGGATGGGACGTGCCTCTACCTCCATGCCCAAGTCACGAGCAATCTGCTGGAGGCTCATGTTGGTGATTGAGGGCAGGATTGAACCTGACTTCGGGGTGATGTAGGTGTTGCCCTTCACGATAAAGAAGTTGGCGGGACCACACTCGTCGAGATATTTCTTCTCCTTAGGATCGAGGAACAGGGCAGCGCTATAACCGGCAGCCTTGGCACGAGCGGTAGCGCCCATACCGGCTGCATAGTTACCACCCACCTTCCAGCGGCCAGTGCCACAGGGGGCAGCGCGGTCATACTCGCGGTAAACGGCAACCTTAGTGCAATGGAAGCCCTCCTTGAAGTACGGGCCAACGGGGGTAACAAAGATGATTACCATATATTCATCGGCGGGGCTCACACCAACACGGGCAGCGGTGCCGATCTCAAGAGGGCGCAGATACAGCGAACTGCCACTGCCATAAGGCGGAATAAAGCGCTCGTTGAGTTTTACGACCTTCTTGCACATCTCCATGAAGATATCCTCGGGCAGCGGCTCCATAAGGATACCGCGTGCACTATTCTGGAGGCGCTTAGCGTTCTCGTCGGGGCGGAACAAACGGATTTTACCATCCTTGCCACGGAAAGCCTTGAGACCCTCAAAGATCTCCTGACCATAGTGGAGGCAACTGGCAGCCATGTGCAGATTCACAGTCTCGTCCTGGGTGACTTCGATCTCACCCCACTTGCCGTCCTTAAACGTGCAGCGCACGTTGTAATCCGTCTTCATGTAACCAAAAGGCAGATGTGCCCAGTCAATGTTTTCTAAATTAGTCATACTCTCTTGTTTAGTTAAGGTTATTAAATGGTTTTAGTCATATCCTTGGTTTGGCGATAAGACGGCTACTGTCAGATAGCAACCTTCTGCGTCAAGTTCCCGATCCTCACCAGATAGATGCCTCGTGATCCAAGGCGCAACTCACTAGTGCCCGGCTGCAAAGTAGCCTGCGATACCATCTGGCCCAGAATTGTATAGACACGCACCGTGATGCGCTTGGGCGTCACAATGGTGATCGTGCCATTGCTGCCATAGATCTCAATACCATCACTAGTGCGAGGGTCATTAAGAGCCTTGCCAGTCATCTCTCTATTGGTCTCATGCCACTGAATCTCTGCCAGGACAGTATTGCCTAGTCCCAGTGCCAGAATCAACGTCAATATGGCCAACACTCGTCTCATCGTTTCAAATCAATCAACAAAGTTATAATTATTTTTCGGAGCGCACAAACCTTTAATGAGATTTTTATTTTTTTATACAAAAAAAACGAGAGGCGACGCCATCGCTGACATCACCTCTCTTAGGGGGCGGTTACCTACTCTCCCACTTTCGCAGTACCATCGGCGTGGTGAGGCTTAACTTCTCTGTTCGGAATGGGAAGAGGTGGGACCCTCACGCTATGACCACCTTATTGCCTTTCCAGCACGACCGGCGCATCTTGCATGTGCCGCGGCTGTGGTGTCTTAAAAAAGAAACCATCGGGGGGAACGCTTCGCGCGAAAACCGGCGCTCTGTTAACCTCCGAGTCCCTCAGGACCCGAAGCGCGCGCCGCGCGACTCTTTAATTTCTGGACTTCACCGGTATCGAACGAGCCCTTCCGCGCCCGACAATGGGCGCAGGGACGCATCTTATTATCTTCCGCGCGCGCAATCGCGCGCCAAGAAAGTTTTCGGGTGATTAGTACGGCTCGGCTGAGGACGTTGCCGCCCGTGCACCTGCCGCCTATCTACGTCGTCGTCTGCAACGACCCTAATGGAGATCTTATCTTGAGGTTGGCTTCGTGCTTAGATGCTTTCAGCACTTATCCGTACCCGACGCGGCTACCCGGCCGTGCCCCTGGCGGGACAACCGGCTGGCCGGAGGTCGGTCCAACACGGTCCTCTCGTACTA
>Ga0256407_10001207_pt1 | contig 56039 bp, 52 predicted proteins | sample RumenRJG_04DNA_FD_193489 | JGI IMG/M metagenome (GOLD analysis project Ga0256407, IMG submission 193489) | Bovine rumen microbial communities from Lethbridge, Alberta, Canada - RJG_04 | ecosystem: Host-associated > Mammals > Digestive system > Stomach > Rumen | place: Canada: Alberta... | reverse complement strand
TATGCTGGATTATGCCTTAAGCCTTAATGTGGATCTGGTGGTGCTGGCAGGATGCATGGTGGTTATACCTCCGGAATTCGTGGATGCTTTTCCCAATAAGATCATAAATATTCACCCGGCCCTTATCCCGGCGTTTTGCGGTACGGGTTATTACGGACTTAAGGTTCATGAAGAGGCATTAAAGCGCGGCGTTAAGGTGACGGGAGCCACGGTTCATTTCGTGGATAAGGGAACCGATACGGGGCCTATTATCCTGCAGAAGGCAGTGGAGATAAAAGAGGGGGATACCCCGGAGGTGCTGCAGAAGAGGGTTATGGAGCAGGCGGAGTGGATTATTATGCCGGAAGCTATTAATCTGATAGCTAATGGGAAGGTTAAGGTTGAAAATAATAAGGTATTATTGACAAAGTGACGCTCACATAATATATATTCAACGAAACGACGCTCCCGCTCCGTTGATAGCGTAGCGGTACTAAGTTCATCGAATGTCATAGGGAGAGCGTAAGCGTTGGTAACGATTCACTAAGTGCCGACGCTCTCAAAGGCGTTTCTTTTGAATATATATTATGTTCACTGTTTTTAGACGAATTTAAATTAATAAAGAAATATACGTATGAATATGGTTTAAAATAAGAGTTAGATTAATATTTCGTGGAGGAGAGCTGGGAATGAAGGTTTTGATTGTTGGTAGTGGCGGAAGAGAGCATGTTTTGGCTTGGAAGGTTTCTAAGAGTCCGAAGGTGGATAAGATTTATTGTGCACCGGGGAATGCAGGTATTGCAGGGATTGCGGAGTGTGTTCCCATTAAGGCCATGGAGTTTGACAAGCTGACGGAGTTTGCGGTAAAAGAGGGGATTGACCTTACCATAGTGGGCATGGATGATCCTTTGGTCGGCGGTATCGTTGATGCTTTTGAAGCAAAGGGCCTGCGTATCTTCGGACCCAGAAAGAATGCGGCTATATTAGAGGGTTCTAAGGCATTTTCCAAGGACCTTATGAAAAAATACAATATTCCCACAGCAGCTTATGAGAACTTCGATTCTGCCGAGGAAGCTTTAAAATATCTTGAGGGATGCGACTTCCCCATAGTTCTTAAGGCTGACGGTCTGGCTCTGGGAAAAGGTGTTCTTATTTGCCAGAACAGAGAAGAAGCCATAGCCGGCGTTAAGGAGATTATGACGGATAAGAAGTTCGGAGATGCCGGGAATAAGATGGTTATCGAAGAATTCATGACAGGCCGGGAGGTTTCCGTCCTTTCTTATGTTGACGGCAAGACTATTAAGACCATGACTTCCGCTCAGGACCATAAGCGTGCCGGAGACGGGGATACGGGCCTTAATACGGGAGGAATGGGAACCTTTTCTCCAAGCCCCTTCTATACAAAAGAAGTGGACGATTTCTGCAAGAAGTACATATATCAGCCTACGGTTGATGCCATGAAGGCAGAAGGCAGAGAGTTTAAAGGAATCATTTTCTTCGGACTTATGCTTACCCCCAAGGGACCCAAGGTATTAGAGTACAATGCCAGATTCGGTGACCCGGAAGCTCAGGTTGTTCTGCCCCGCATGAAAAATGACATCATCGATGTGGTGGAAGCCTGCATTGACGGTACACTTGATAAGATTGACCTTCAGTTTGAAGACAATGCCTGCGTATGTGTAGTGGCTGCGTCCAAAGGATATCCCGTTTCCTATGAAAAGGGCTTTAAGATCACGGGATTTGACAAGTTCAAGGATGATGAGGGATATTTCGTATTCCACGCAGGAACGGCATTTGACGCCGATGGCAATATTGTTACCAATGGAGGCCGTGTCCTTGGAATTACCGCTACCGGACCGGATCTTAAGAGTGCCAGGGCCAATGCTTATAAGGCAGTGGATTGGATAGAATTTGAGAATAAATATTATCGCCATGATATCGGAAAAGCCATTGATGAGGCTTAAGGCGATTCAAGGAGAAAAGAGTATGGAAGATATGAATGAATATAGAGAACAGTTAGGGGAGATAGACAAGAAGATCGCCGGGCTCTTTGAGGAAAGAATGAACCTTGCCAAAAAGGAAGCGGAGTACAGAAGGCAGATGGGCCTTTCGGTGCGGGATTCCAAGGTTGAGGATAAGATGATCTCAGAGAATAAGGAGCTTATAGCAGAAGATGATATCCGGTCATATTATGTGAATTTTATGAAGAATACCATCGATCTTTCCTGCCGGTACCAGGAGCAGCTGCTTTCCGGCATGAAGGTTGCTTACAGCGGAGTTGAAGGAGCCTTTGCATATATAGCGGCTAAGAAGATGTACCCCAAGGCAAGGCTTATTTCCTGCCCGGATTTCCTTTCCGCCTACAAGATGGTAGAAGAGGGCGAAGCCGACTGTGCGGTTCTTCCCATGGAGAATTCTCTGGCCGGAGAAGTGGGAACCGTTATGGACCTTATGTTTTCAGGTTCCTTGTTTATTAACCAGGTAATTGATCTTCCCGTACGCCATCATTTGCTGGGCATGCCGGGAAGTTCCATAGAAGACATTAAAACCGTCGTAAGCCACCCCCAGGCTTTGAATCAGTGCGTGAAGTATATTAATAAAAAAGGTTTTGAGTCAAGGACGGCAGTTAATACAGCTGTAGCTGCCAAAGATGCAGCCAAAGAAAATGACAAAACAGTAGGTGTTATAGCTTCGGAAGAGGCTGCAGAGCTTTTCGGACTTACTGTATTGGACCATGATATACAGGACTTTGAGTTTAACAGCACACGATTTGCAGCATTTTCAAGGACTCTTAATACTCAGGATGCCCAGATAAAGAGGGAAAATGAGAACTTTATTCTTGTGTTTACCGTTAAGAATGAGGCCGGTGCCTTAGCGTCCACCCTTAATATCATAGGTGTTCACGGATATAATATGAGAAGTCTTAAAAGCCGGCCCATGAAGGATCTGCAGTGGAATTATTATTTTTATATAGAGGCTGAGGGCAATATTAATTCAAGGAACGGGAAAATGATGCTCCAGGAGCTTTCGGCCCTTTGCGGAGGCCTTAAACTTGTAGGAACTTTTCATTGATTTATAGGTGTTCTTTGTAGTAAATTGTATATACATAAAGATTGTCTTTTAATGCAAAGGGGGGCGAGCATATGGACTGTGAATATGGTCATGAACAATCTTACATTTGCGAACATGGAGGAAAGATTCCGGTTGGGCTGCCGGGAGGATTCTTTGTGTATGAAGCAGATGGCGATGAGAAGATATTATATGCGGGACCTAATATTATAGCCATGTATGGCTGTGATGATTTTGATGATTTCATGGACTATGTGGGGGGTAAGTTCCCCGGTATGGTTCATCCGGAGGATCTTCGCAGAATTGAGAATCAGATTCAGGCCCAGACTCTTTTTGGAGAGAAGCGTCATGATTATGTGCGCTATCGTATTATAACCAAACAAGGAGATGTCAGATATATAGAGGATTTTGGTCATTTGCTCCATTCATACGAAGGCAAGAGCTATTTCTACGTATTTATCCTGGACGTTGACCAGAACGAATACTTTAACCGTAACCGTAATTCAGTAGCTGAGGCTGAGATCCTTTCGGCAAATAAGGATACGGACGAACTGACGGGTCTCTTTAATATGTCATTTTTCTATCATAAGACCCAGATGTTTTTAGCATCTCCTGAAGGCCGCCGTCAGGATATATCGTTTATTCATTTTGATATTCCCAATTTCAAACTATATAACGAGAGACATGGATTTAAGCTTGGAGACGAACTTCTCTGTGAAGTGGCCAGGACTATTCATGGTGAATTTCCTAAGGATACGGTTGCCAGATTCTCGGACGACCATTTTGTAGTCTGTGCCACCGGCGACAGAGAAGAAGTGGTTAATAAGGTGGATATGATCATTAAGAAAATGATGCTTAAGGATGACGTTAACAAGAAGGTGCGTCTAAAGGCAGGCATTTATTTTCTTGATGACAGACGGTCTGAGGTGGGACTTGCCTGTGACCATGCCCGCCTTGCCTGCAATAATATTAAAGGCAGACATGACGTTAATTACTGCATATATGATGAACTCCTAAGAGACCAGCTTCGCAAGCAGCAGTATGTTGTGGATCATATAGAAGAAGCTATAGCAAAGGAATATATCAAGGTCTTCTACCAGCCGGTTATCCGTGTTAAGACGGGGGAGATATGCGGCTTTGAGGCCCTGGTACGCTGGATCGACCCCCAGTTTGGCATGCTTTCTCCCGGGGATTTCATTGAGACTTTAGAGAGGTATCATCTTATACATCTTATCGATATCTATGTAGTAAGAAAGGTGTGCGAAGATTACAATACCCTGAAAGCTGCGGGAGAGCCTGTAGTACCGGTTTCCGTTAATATTTCAAGGCTTGATTTCGAATTATGCGATATATTCGGCCTGGTTGAGAATATCCGTAAGGCTTTAAATGTTCCCCGGAATATGCTGGACCTTGAGATAACTGAGTCTGCATTAAATGACAATATCGGTATTGTAAAGGCCCAGTGCGACAAGATGCGTGAACTGGGATACTCCGTATGGATAGACGATTTCGGAAGCGGTTATTCTTCCCTTAATACTGTTTCCGAGTTTAATTTCGATGTATTGAAACTTGATCTGGTATTCCTTCGCAATTTTGACCATAATCCCAAGACGGGTAAGCTTATGCAGTACATAGTTGAGGGTGTCAATAAGATGGGACAGACTGCTCTCTGCGAAGGAGTAGAGAATGAGAAGCATTTCAACTTCCTTAAAGATATCGGTTGTGAGCGGGCCCAGGGCTATTATTTCGGCAAACCCATGGCATTGGATGATGTAAGAAAGATTTCCGAAGAAAAGGGACTTTCCTGGGAGAAAGTTTTAGTATAAATACAAGAAAGACCCGGAATATGGGAGAAGAGAATAGATATGAATATTGGCTTTATAGGGCTGGGGCTCATTGGAGGATCCCTGGCTAAAACTATTAAAAGAGTATATCCGGGGGCGCATATTATTGCCGCGGATCCTGACAGGGAGTCTGTTCGTCTGGCAATAGAAGAAGGGATTGTGGAAAAGGAAGTAACTCCGGAGTATATTACAAGCACTGAAGGATTAGCGGACCTTACATATCTTTTCTTATGTGCTCCGGTTATTACGAATATTAGTATTCTTGAGACCATAAGTAAAAATATCGGAGATTCTAAGGTGATTATCTCCGATGTGGGGAGCGTAAAGTCGGAGATAACGGGAAAGGCTGTGGAATACGGTCTTTCCGGCTTTGTTGGGGGTCATCCCATGGCAGGATCGGAGAAGACGGGTTTTGCAAACGCAAATGATCATTTATTTGAGAACGTGTATTACATCCTGACAAATGATGCGGCTTCAAAGGATAATGTGCTTACCTTTACGGATTTTATACTGTCCTTGGATGCCATACCCATAGTACTTGAGGCTTCTTATCATGATTTCATAATGTCGGGGATCAGTCATACCCCTCATTTTATAGCTGCGGGGCTGGTCAATACGGTAAAGGATTCCTCTGAAGGGGCGGAAGTATTTAAGAAACTTGCGGCCGGCGGTTTTAAAGACATTACAAGGATAGCTTCTTCTTCACCGGAGATGTGGAGTCAGATAGGCTTAAGCAACAGTGAAAATATCATTAATGAGCTGGACATTTTTATCAAATATCTTGAGGATGTGAAAACATTTATCCGAGAGGGCAATAAGCAGGCCATTTTCGACTTCTTTAAGACGGCGGGTGAATACAGAAGCTCCATTTCCGAGTCGGGGCTCCTTGGCTTTAATAATTATCACCGCTTATATTGTGATCTTCAGGATGAAGCGGGGTCTATAGCAAAAGTGGCCACTATCCTGGCGGAAAACAGGATCAATATCAAGAATATAGGTATCGTTCATAATCGCGAATACATAGACGGGGCCCTTCTAATAGAGTTTTATGATGAAACATCGAAGGATGCGGCGGGTAATCTGTTGGAAGATAATAATTATTCGGTTTACAGATAGTTTTTTTAAGGATAATGTATTATACTGTTATAAAAAGGTTAAATATTTAACATTAAAGGGGTTTCTTATGGATATTACCAGGTCTAAAGGTTTAAAAGGTGAAATAACTGTTCCGGGAGATAAGTCCATATCCCACCGCTCCATTATGCTGGGGGCTATTGCTGAAGGGGATACTGAAGTATCCGGATTTCTTATGGGAAAGGACTGCCTGTCTACCATTGACTGTTTTCGGAAGATGGGAGTAGGCATAGACGTGTACGAGGACAGCGTTATTGTTCACGGAAGGGGGCTTCGGGGCTTAAAAGAGCCTGATGGGGTTCTTGACTGCGGTAATTCCGGGACCACTACCCGTATTATCTCAGGTATTCTGGCAGGACAGCCCTTTAATACCATCTTAGACGGGGATGAGTCCATTCGTAAACGTCCCATGAAGCGGGTTATTGAGCCTCTTTCACAGATGGGGGCCAAGATTACCAGTATCAGTAATAACGGCTGCGCTCCTTTGCAGATCTCGGGAGAGTATCATCTTAAAGGGATTCATTATGTTTCCAATATAGCATCGGCACAGGTTAAGTCCGCTATTCTTTTTGCCGGTCTTTATGCAGATTCTGAGACCAGTGTTACAGAACCTCATTTGTCCCGTAATCATACTGAGATTTTGATGAGGGCTTTCGGCGGAACCATTAAGACCAGCGGTTCCACAGTAACCATCATCCCGGGAGATACCCTTCACGGACACAGGATATTTGTGCCGGGAGATATTTCTTCCGCAGCATATTTTATCGCTGCAGGACTTATCGTACCGAACTCTGAGATTTTGCTTAAAAATGTGGGCTATAATCCCACCAGGACAGGTATCATTACCGTGGCTAAGGAGATGGGCGGCGATATAGAAGTATCTAATGAGACTAATATAGACGGCGGATTGTCGGCTGATATCTTAGTCAGAAGCAGTAATCTTAAAGGTGTGACCATCCAGGGGGATATTATTCCCACCCTTATTGATGAGCTTCCCGTAATATCCGTTATGGCAGCTTACGCCAGCGGTACCACGGTGGTTAAAGATGCTGCTGAGCTTAAAGTTAAAGAATCTGACCGTATTAAGTATATGGAGGAGAACTTAAAGGCTATGGGTGTTGATGCCAGAGGCACGGAAGACGGCATGATCATTAAGGGCGGCAAGACCTTACACGGCGCTGTGATTAATACGGTAAATGATCACCGCATCGCAATGTCCATGGCTATAGCAGGTTTGGGAGCCGATGGGGTAACCACCATCCCCGACCCCTCATGTGTGGACATTTCCTACCCCGGTTTCTTCGACACCTTACAACAATTACAGCAATAAGAACCGTCCCCTGTCTCCTTTTTGGTGAAATTGAATAATTATGTTGTCATTTCGGGCAAAATTTAGTAAAATAATGCCTAGGTGATTAGGTATTATCACAAATAAAATAGTGAACGGGGGAATTCATATGAACGTTTATACGACGGACAAGATTCGTAATATCGTCCTTTTGGGACACGGAGGTTCCGGCAAGACATCTCTTGTGGAAGCTATGGCTTTCCTGTCAGGCATTACCACCCGTATGGGTAAGATTTCCGACGGTAATACAATCAGCGATTATGACAAAGAGGAGATTAAGAGATTATTCTCTATTTCCACATCTGTAGTACCCATCTGCTGGGGAGATACTAAGATCAATGTTCTGGATACACCGGGATATTTTGATTTTGTGGGTGAGGTAGAAGAAGCTGTTGCGGCTGCAGGAGCTGCTGTTATTGTTGTTTCCGGTAAATCAGGTGTTGAAGTCGGAACTAAGAAAGCATGGGAATTATGTGACAAATACAAATTACCCAGAATGGTATTTGTTACTGATATGGATATTGATAATGCCAGCTTCAAGAATGTTGTTGAGGAGCTGACAGAACTTTACGGAAAGAAGATTGCTCCTTTCCACTTCCCCATCCGTGAAGATGAGAAATTCGTGGGATATGTTAACGTTGTCAGCCAGACCGGTAACAGATGGAACGATAAGGGAGAGGTTGTAGAGTGCGATATTCCTGATTATTCTAAAGAGAATTTAAATCTCTACCGTGATTCTCTTATGGAATCTGTTGCTGAGATCTCAGAAGAATTCATGGACAGATATTTTGCAGGAGAAGAGTTCTCGGAAGATGAGATTCGTGCCGCAGTTAAGACAAATGTAGGTGACTGCTCCATAGTTCCCATTTCCTGCGGATCTAATATATTGGCACAGGGCGTTTATACCTTGCTTGATGATATCGTTAAGTATTGTCCGGCACCCAATAACCGCACCTGCGTAGGAATGAATCCCAAGACAAATGATATTTTTGAGGCTAATTATGATTTCTCAAAGCCCAAGTCAGCATATGTATTTAAGACTATCGTTGACCCCTTCATCGGAAAATATTCTTTGATCAAGGTTCATTCCGGTGTTATCAAGAATGACGATACCTTATTTAACTATGATAAGAACGCTGAAGAGAAGCTTTCCAAACTCTATGTTATGCAGGGTAATAAGACCATAGAGGTTAAGGAACTTCATGCAGGTGATATCGGAGCTATCGGTAAGCTTGCCAATACACAGACCGGGGATACCTTATCTACCAAGGCTAACCCCATTGTATACGGTAAGACCGAGATTTCAGTTCCTTATACATACATGAGATATGTGGCTAAGAATAAAGGCGACGAGGATAAGATCTCTCAGGCCCTTCAGAAGATTATGGCTGAAGACCTCACCGTTAAGAACGTTCTCGATGCAGAGAACAGACAGAGCCTCATTTACGGTATGGGTGATCAGCATCTGGAGATAGTTGCTTCCAAGCTTCTTGACAGATATAAAGTAGATGTTGAACTGGTTAAGCCTAAGATTGCTTTCCGTGAGACTATTAAGAAGAATTCCGACGTTGAGTATAAATATAAGAAGCAGTCAGGCGGACACGGACAGTACGGTCACGTTAAGATGAAATTTGAGCCTTCGGGAGATTTGGAGACTCCTTATACATTTGAGCAGATCGTTGTAGGAGGCGCTGTTCCCAAGAACTACTTCCCGGCAGTTGAGAAGGGCTTGCAGGAATCAGTTACAAAGGGCCCCTTAGCCGGATATCCAGTTGTTGGTGTTAAAGCAATTCTCTACGATGGATCTTATCATCCGGTTGATTCATCGGAGATGGCCTTCAAGATGGCTACCATTCAGGCCTTTAAGAAGGGATTTATGGATGCGGGTCCCATCCTTCTTGAGCCCATTGCTTCCATGAGAGTTGAAGTACCGGACAAATACACCGGAGATGTTATGGGTGACCTTAACAAGAAGAGAGGCCGTGTGCTGGGTATGAATCCTATTGCCGGGGGCAAGCAGGAGATCTTAGCCGATGTTCCCTATATGGAATTATACGGTTACTCCACAGACCTTCGCTCAATGACAGGTGGATCCGGAACATACTCTTATGAGTTCGCCAGATATGAGCAGGCACCTTCGGATGTTCAGCAGAAGGAAGTTGACGCCAGAGCTGCCAAGGGAGAAGAGGAAGAGTAATCCTTGCATAAGTATTCATATTGTATATAATATTAGGGGAGATTCTTTCTCCCCTAAGTTTTTGAAATGAGGTATTCAGTAATGGCTAGTAAAGCATATAATCACAGTGAAATTGAGAAGAAATGGCAGAAGTACTGGGCGGAGCATGAGACTTTTAAGACCGATGTATGGGATTTCTCAAAGCCCAAGTATTATGTTCTTGATATGTTCCCCTATCCTTCGGGAGTAGGACTTCATGCAGGACATCCGGAAGGGTACACCGCTACGGATATTATGTCACGTATGAAGAGGATGCAGGGGTATAATGTTCTTCATCCCATGGGATATGACTCCTTCGGCCTTCCGGCAGAGCAGTATGCCGTTAATACAGGCAATCACCCTTCGGGATTTACCGAGAAGAATATTGAGACCTTCTCTAACCAGCTTAAAGAGCTGGGCTTTGACTATGATTGGAGCAAATGCCTTGCTACATCGGACCCCAAGTTCTATAAATGGACCCAGTGGATCTTTAAGAAGCTTTATGAAGCAGGATATGCCAAGCTTGTGGATATGCCCGTTAACTGGTGCGAAGAGCTGGGAACGGTTCTTTCAAATGATGAGGTTATAGACGGCAAGTCTGAAAGAGGCGGTTTTCCTGTTATCCGCAAGAATATGAAGCAATGGGTAATCGACCAGGTAGCCTTTGCGGAAGAATTATTGGATGGTTTAAATGAGATAGACTGGCCCGAATCAACCAAGGATATTCAGCGTAACTGGATAGGCCGAAGCGAAGGTGTCGAGGTTGATTTTAAGATAGTAGGCGGCGGAGAATTCTCTATTTATACCACCTGTATAGAGACCATTTACGGTATTACATTTATGGTGCTGGCTCCCGACGGACAGCTGGTAAAGGACCTGATGCCCAGGATTAAGAACAAGGAAGAGGTTCAGGCTTACATAGATGAGACATTAAAGAAGAATGATATGGACCGGACAGAACTGAATAAGACCAAGTCCGGCTGCAGATTAGAGGGTATTACCTGCATTAACCCCGTTAACGGCAAGGAAGCGGAGGTCTTCATCGGCGATTTCGTCCTGGCAAATTACGGTACAGGTGCCGTTATGGCAGTTCCTTCCCACGATCAGAGAGACTTTGAGTATTCAGTGGTTCATAATATCCCCAGGCTCCAGGTCATCGACGGTGGAGATACAAGCGAGCACGCCTTTGAGAAGAAAGATTATCTGGGTAAAGGCTGCAAGCTTATTAATTCTGAAGAGTTTACCGGAATGGTTGTTGAAGAGGCCAAAGAGGCTATTACCTGCAAGCTTGAGAAGATGGGTGTTGCCAGAAGGACCGTTAATTATCATTTCCGTGAATGGATATTTGCAAGACAGCGTTACTGGGGTGAGCCGGTACCTATCGTATATAAGGAAGACGGCAGCATTTACGTCCTTCCTGACGACGAACTGCCTCTTGTTCTTCCTGAGCTTGAAGAGTACAAGGGTAAGAACGGCAAGGCACCTTTGGAGAATGCCACCGAATGGAAGAATTATGACAGGAACGGGATAAAGGGTAAGAGAGAGACTTCTACCATGCCGGGTTCTGCAGGTTCTTCCTGGTATTATTTCAGATATATCGATCCTGATAATGACAAAGAGTTTGCCAATCAGGAGCTGCTTAAGCACTGGCTTCCCGTAGATCTTTATATAGGCGGGCCGGAGCATGCAGTGGGACATCTGATATATTCGAGAATATGGAACAGATTCCTTTATCATAAAGGCTTATCACCTGTAAAAGAGCCCTTTAAGAAGCTGGTTCACCAGGGTATGATCCTTGGGGAGAACGGTATTAAAATGGGCAAGCGTTTCCCTGAATTCGTTATTAATCCTTCGGATATTGTAAGGGAATACGGGGCTGATACCCTTCGCCTTTATGAAATGTTCATGGGGCCCTTAGAGGTTTCCAAACCCTGGTCACCTCAGGGAGTTGAGGGCGCCAGAAGGTTTATAAACCGTGTATGGAACTATTTTACCGAAAGCTCAAATATAGCTGAAGGAAATGAAGAATCCTTAAAGAAAATCTATCACCAGACCGTTAAGAAGGTTACTGATGACTTTGAGGAACTTGGCTTTAATACAGCTATAGCCCAGATGATGATCTTTATGAATACCGTTACCAAGGGAACATGCCCCAGAGAGTACGCAGAAGGCTTTATAAAGATGCTTTCATGTATCTGTCCCCATGTGGGAGAGGAGATCTGGAGTAAGATGGGACATGAGGATACTCTGGCTTACGAGCCCTGGCCCAAGTATGACCCGGAAGCTGTTAAGGAAGATACCGTTGAGATCGGAGTCCAGGTTTCGGGCAAGGTACGTGGTACCGTAACTCTGGCAGTGGATGAGCCTCAGGAAAGTGCTCTTGCCAAAGCCAAGGAAGTTCCCGGTGTAGCCAAGGCTATCGAAGGCAAGAATATTGTAAAAGAGATTTATGTTCCCGGCAAAATTGTAAATATTGTAGCCAAATAAATATACTGTAAAAGTATTCGCAAAAATAGAACTTTTTAGACAATTTATTTTCTGAAGGAAAATATATTGACAATCGCACCCATTTCGTTTAAAATGTGTACATAGATTAAAGAAAGGGGTGTTTCCAATGTGCTAGTTATCCGATTTAGATTAATTAAATATTTGAGATAGATTTATACTAATGAAAGAGAGGTACGGACCAAAGGAAATAGTAGTGAGTGTCTTTGATACCTGTAGTTTGAAGTTACGGTAGCCGGATAGTTTGAGATAAATTGGTTATTAGATCCGATGAAAGAATTCGAGATTATGACGTGGAATTAAAGAGTAAGTATCTCGCGGATGAGGGCAGTACCGGCAGGGATCATCGCAGACACAGGCAGATATAAGTATCTTGATTTTTAAGAATTAGATTTAATACTAATGAAAGGTGTTGAATGTATCTCCGGTCTGACGAGAAAGGATTGGATTAACATCACATTCAGCAAAAGGTACGGACCACCAAAAACATTAAAATAAATTAATATCATAGATAGGTGCCTTTGGGATTCCAAAGGCACCTTATATATTGTATAATAGACATCGGGAGGATAAGTGTCTATGAAAGCGGTTATGTTCGTTAACGGGGGAGAAGAGATAGACAGGGTCATAAATATGATGACAAAGACAGAGCATCTTGATTTTGATTTTAAAGTTGTGGATTCCGTCGATTTTCTTACCAACCAGTTCGAAAAAGAGACTGTTGATATCTTTATTTGTCAAATGGGACTTGATTATTGTGATGCCTTGGAACTATTTCAGCTGGCGAGGATGTATAATCCTGATATAATTAATATAGCCACAGGGGATAACAAATGTATTGAAGAATTGGTTAAAACCTTTAACACAGAGAACCTATTCAGATTTATTACCATGCCTTGGCTTAATAAAGATGATATTATCGGTCCCATAAGAGATGCCATAGCCTCTACCCATCAGAAAGTCCAGAGGGAATATGATATTAAGATCATGGAGGAAGACGGAGTCGGGCTTAAGAGTAAGATAGACAAGCTTACAGAAAAAGATGAATTCTATGAGCAGTTATTTGCCGATTCAAGAGAGATTTTAAGGCAGATGCTTCTTCAGAATTACAGCGCTTCGTCAATACAGGCGCAGGAAGAAGAGATGGATTTTGCACTTTATGTTTATGACAGATACCTTGAGTATTTCTATAATAACATTAAAGAGCTTAACCCCTGCCTGAAAGAGCTTATAGATAAATACAGGGAGCCTACTTTAGGGAAATTCTTTTCCATCAGGCATAATATAACAGAGACTCTCCCGGATGAGATTAAGGCAAGAGTCTTATTTAATATTGCTATTCTAAATGAATTTATATCTATTTACTGCAAGAGTTATAAGGTAAATGCTGTACTTGGCAAGACAGATAACTTTTTTTTGTTAAAATACGATTATATTTTACCTGAAAAAGTCCCCAAGAAAATTGTTGATTCTAAGGATTCATATAACTATAAGATGCTTGAGTTTTACATCCGCGCTTGCAGCAAGAGATGTAATATGGTATTTTCGGAAAAGGGATTGGAATGCAAGATTATAATCGCTTAAGAAGAATGAGATAGGAAGGATCGTATAAGGTAAGGATGCTTGAAGATATAGATGCAATAATATTTGATCTGGACGGAACTCTTGTAGACAGTATGTGGATGTGGAAAGATATTGATCTGGAGTTCCTCGGGGAGAGAGGCCTTGAGCTTCCTCCTACTCTGCAGAAAGAGATTGAGGGCATGAGCTTTAATGAGACTGCGGAGCTTTTTATTGAAAGATTTAATCTGACAGAGACCAAAGATGAACTTAAGGTTATTTGGAATGACATGGCTTATGATAAATATGCCCATGTTGTCAGACCTAAACCGGGTATTATCAGATTCCTTGATCGGGCCAGGAAAGCCGGTTATAAAATGGGTATTGCCAGCAGTAATTCCATAGAGCTTATTAATGCAGCTCTGGCAAATTATGACCTGTTTGACTATTTTGACTGCATTGTATCCGCAAATGATGTTCCACGTGGAAAACCCTTTCCCGACGTATACCTTACTGTTGCTAAACGTCTGGGGGTTGATCCTTCAAGATGCCTTGTATTTGAGGACATTACTATGGGGATTATGGCGGGAAAGAGCGCCGGAATGACTGTTTGCTGCATTGATGATGATTATTCAGCGGATGATGTGGAGAACAAAAAAGCCGCAGCGGATTATTATATTTATTCTTATGATGAGGTGGAATAAGTCTTGTTTTTGCCTGTTTCAAAAGAAGATATGGCCGGGCAGGGCATATCTCAGCTTGATTTTGTATATATAGTGGGGGATGCTTACACAGATCATCCTTCATTCGGACACGCCATTATCAGCAGATTGCTGCAAGCAAAAGGCTATAGTGTCGGTATTATATCCCAGCCGGACTGGAAAGAACCTGAGAGTATTAACATCCTAGGAGAACCCAGGCTGGGTTTTCTTGTGACTGCAGGCAATATGGATTCAATGGTTAATCATTATTCTGTTTCCAAACGCAGAAGAGATACGGATGCTTATTCTCCCGGAGGGGTTATGGGAAAACGGCCGGATTATGCCTGCGTTGTATACTGTAATATGATAAGACGTTTTTATCCCCGCAAACCCCTTATTATCGGCGGGATTGAAGCCAGTTTAAGAAGACTGGCCCATTTTGATTATTGGTCAGGCAAAGTAAAGCACTCCATACTGGTAGATTCCGGGGCGGATATTATTTCCTACGGCATGGGAGAACATTCCATAGTTGAGATAGCTGATGCTCTGGATTCCGGGATTGATGTGGGTGATATTACCTTCGTTAAGGGGACGGTATATAAGACTAAGAGCCTTAACCTTTCTGAGGCATACACCTTGCTGCCGGACTATGAGTTGGTTTCAAAGGATAAGAAGCAGTACGCAGAGAGTTTTTATCAGCAATACTGTAATACGGATCCCTTCTCGGCTATTACACTGGTTGAAAAATACAGGGACAATCTATTTGTAATCCAGAATCCACCGGCTCTTCCCCTTACCAGGGAGGAGATGGATGAGATATACGACCTCCCCTATGAGAGGACATATCATCCCATGTATAAGGATCAGGGAGGCATTCCGGCTATTTCTGAAGTGAAGTTCAGTATAGTCAGTTCCAGAGGCTGTTTTGGGGGCTGTAACTTCTGCGCATTGACATTTCATCAGGGACGGATCCTTCAAAGCAGAAGTCATGAGTCCATAATAAAAGAAGCGGTTCTTCTTACAAAGGATCCCGATTTCAAGGGGTATATTCATGATGTGGGCGGCCCTACGGCTAATTTCAGGAACCCGGCATGTGAGAATCAGTTAAAAAGAGGAGCCTGTGTCAACAAACAGTGTTTATTTCCCACCCCTTGCAAGAGCCTTAATGCCGATCACAGTGATTATGTGGATCTTTTGCGTAAATTAAGAGACCTTCCCGGGGTTAAAAAGGTATTTATACGGTCGGGAATTCGATATGACTATATGCTGGAGGATAAGAATAACGCCTTCTTCCATGAACTGTGCAGGCATCATATAAGCGGACAACTTAAAGTGGCACCGGAGCATGTTTCCGATAATGTGTTAAAATATATGGGTAAACCCTCCCGCAGGGTCTTTGACAGATTTTGCGATAAATATAGGGCTTATAATGAGAAGCTAGGCCTGAAGCAGTATCTGGTGCCGTATCTCATGTCTTCCCATCCCGGGTCTACATTAAAAGATGCGGTGATTTTGGCGGAATATCTGAGGGATACCAAGATGAATCCGGAGCAGGTGCAGGATTTTTATCCTACCCCTTCTACGATCTCTACATGTATGTATTATACCGGCATTGATCCAAGGACAAAAAGACCGGTATATATACCGGATAATCCTCATGAGAAAGCCATGCAGAGGGCCCTTATTCAGTACCGTAATCCGGAAAATTATAAGCTGATCAGGGAAGCCCTTATAAAGGCAGGAAGAGAGGATCTTATAGGATTTGACCGGCATTGTCTTATCAGACCAAAGGGGTCGGACAAGAAAGATACAGGATATAAAGCTCCCGCCGGCAGGGTGCAAAAGCCTAAGAAAAAGAAGACCATAAGAAACATTCATAAGAAGAAAGCGTAATATGAGAGAATTAAAGGTGACTGACCGGGAGGAAGGACTCCGGCTTGATAAGCTGCTTCTCAGATTTATGGACGGTGCCTCCACCGGTTTTATTTACAAAATGCTTCGAAAAAAGAATATAGTATTAAACGGAGCTAAGGCCAATGGGGATGAAAGGGTCAAAAGCGGTGATGTTATTAAGCTTTTCCTTTCTGAGGACACTATATGCGGCTTTCAAAAAGTAAGGAATGCTCCCATCGTTATCCACCCGGACTTTCATCCGGATATAATTTATGAGGATGATAATATAATCATTGCAAATAAGCCGGCAGGCCTCCTTTCCCAAAAGGCTAAGGAAGATGACATTTCCATAAATGAATATCTGAAAGAGTACTGTCTGGAAGAGGCTGGTGCCGAGAAGGACTTATTTACACCCTCCGTATGCAACAGACTTGACAGAAATACCAGCGGAATCATCACTTTCGGGAAGACCCTGGAGGGAAGCCGGTTCTTGTCGGAATTATTCAGAAACAAAAGTCTGGGAAAGTACTACTTAGCCATATGTCAGGGAGAGACGGAAGAAAGCCGCCTTATAGAAGGTTATTTACTTAAGGATAATGAGGAGAACAGGGTAAGGATCACAAAAGAGAAGGTACCTGGTGCGACTCCCATTAAAACGGAGTATAAGCCCCTGGTGACGGGAAAAGGCGCTACCCTGATGGAAATAAGACTGTATACGGGCAAATCCCATCAGATAAGGGCTCATCTGTCTTCAGTGGGATTTCCTATAATAGGGGACAGAAAGTACGGGATTATGAAGTATTCGGCCAAGCGGCAGATGCTCCATGCCGGAAAGCTGGTATTTCCCGAAATAAAAGAAGGGGCATTTTGCGGATTGTCAGAGAAGGAATTCAAGGCTGAGTGGCCGGAAGATTTTGCCCGGCTTTCTAATAAATTATTTCAAGATTTTTTTTTTTAATTAATGAATGGCTATATTTAAGAGATTGAGGAGATTAATACTATGGCTTGGCATACAAGAGGCTTGAGAGGATCCACTTTTGAAGACCTGATCAACAGGACAAATGAAAAGTACTCGGAACTGGGACTGGCTCTGGTTCAGAAGATTCCTACCCCTATTACCCCCATAAATATCGACCACGACAAGCATCAGATTACCTTGGCCTATTTTGATCAGAAAAGTACCGTAGATTATGTGGGCGTAGTTCAGGGCATTCCTGTATGCTTTGATGCCAAGGAATGCGATACGGATACATTTCCCTTTCAGAATATCCATGACCATCAGGTGGATTTTATGGAACGCTTTGAGAAGCAGGAAGGGGTATCCTTCATACTTATATACTTTACTAAGGATGATACCTTTTATTATCTCAGATTAAGCCAGCTGCAAGTCTTCTGGAAGAGGATGAAAGATGGTGGCCGTAAGAGCTTCCGCCGAGACGAACTGGACCCGAAGTTCTTCTTTAAACAGAAGGATATTGTCTTCGTGCCGTACCTTGATATGCTGAAACTTGATATAGAGTCCAGAGAATGATTATTTTGTATTGACATAGGGATATTACAAGGATATAATAGCATTGTTTACTTCGCTAACCAATTAGCGAATTAGCACGTTACCATAATAAAGTGAATGATCATACAGGAGAATATTTATGGGAAATATACTGTTACATACACCGGAGGGTGTCAGGGATATTTATAACAGCGAAGCCAAAAGAAAGCTGGTTTTGCAGAATTCTTTAAGCTCAGCCATGGAAGCTTACGGCTATGATCCCATTCAGACCCCCAGTTTTGAGTTTTTTGACATTTTCAGCAGAGATATAGGAACCACCCCTTCTAAAGATCTCTATAAATTCTTTGATAAGGACGGGGAGACCCTGGTGCTGAGACCGGATATGACCCCGTCAGTAGCCAGATGTGCCGCAAAGTACTATATGGAAGATGAGAGGCCTTTGAGGTTCTACTACCTGGGGAATACCTTTGTTAATAATCACGGCAGCTATCAGGGAAGGCTTAATGAGACTACCCAGATAGGGGCTGAGTTTATCGGGGATCCCGGTGTTGAAGCTGACGCAGAGGTGGTTGCCCTTATCAGTGATTGTCTCTATAAGGCAGGGTTGAAGAATTTTCAAATTAGTATCGGGCAGGTTGACTTTTTCAAGAGCCTTCTTGATTCGGCAGGAGTGGAGCCGGAGGATGAAGTGGCTTTAAGAGAGCTTATTTCCAAGAAAAACTTCTTCGGAGTTGAAGAGTTCCTTGATGAGAAACACTATCCGGAAAGTGTCAGCGAGATTCTGAAACGTCTGCCCAATATGTTTGGCAACACAGAAGTCTTGAAGGAAGCGAAAAGCCTTACGGATGATAGACGGGCTTTGGCTTCCATTGACAGGCTGGAGCAATTATACAAGGTTCTTTGTGTATACGGTATTGAAACCCAGGTTTCTTTTGACCTGGGGATGCTTTCAAAATACAAGTATTACACCGGGATTATCATAAAGGCTTATACCTATGGCCTTGGTGAACCCATAGTTACAGGGGGCCGTTATGACAGGCTGCTCTCGAGCTTCGGCAAATCTGCCGCTGCAGTTGGCTTTGTTATCGGAGTTGACCAGCTTATGATGGCTCTTTCCAGACAGGATATTGATATCCCTGTCCTTAAGGATTCGTTTATACTGCAATACTCTGACGAAGACTTTGAAGACGCCGTTAAACTGGCTAAGTCTCTTAGGGCAAAAGGCCTTAAAATAAAGCTTTTAAGCCAAAGATACGATTATAAGGACTATTGCTGTGATTCATCCGTTACATATGTTCTTAAATACGGTAAAGAATTATCCGTATTAAATGCTGATACGGGAAAAGAAGAAGGGATAAAAGAAGAAGATATTCCGAAACTCATTTCGAAATAATGGAGGAAGCAAAGTTGAGATATCTTACCATAGCGTTAACTAAAGGCCGACTGGCAGGAAAGACCCTTGATCTCTTTGACAAAATGGGAATGAATTTTGATGAAGTCAGGGACAAGGAAACCAGGAAGCTGATATTTGTAAATGAAGAACTGGGAATCAGGGTTTTCCTGGCTAAGGGCCCGGATGTTCCTACTTATGTGGAATACGGTGCCGCCGATATAGGCATCTCCGGTAAGGATATTATCATGGAAGAAGGCCGGAAAATATACGAGGTACTGGATCTTGGCATAGGTAGATGCAGAATGTGTGTTTGCGGGCCGGAGAAGGCAAGGGAACTCCTCAGGCATCATGAGATTATCAGGGTTGCTACCAAGTATCCCAATATTGCCAAGGATTATTTCTATAACAAGAAGCATCAGACCGTTGATATAATTAAGCTTAACGGGTCTATAGAACTTGCTCCCATAGTAGGCTTATCAGAGGTTATAGTGGACATTGTGGAGACGGGAAGTACGTTAAAAGAGAACGGATTGTCTGTTTTAGAAGAGATATGTCCTTTATCCGCAAGGATGGTTGTTAACCAGGTAAGCATGAAAATGGAGAACGAACGTATCAGTAAATTAATTAATGATTTAAGAAATGTGATATAGGAGACAGTAATGAGAATAGTTAGACTGAATGACAACACCAAGAAAAACCTGCAAAGAGATCTTCTGAAAAGGAGCCCCAACTCCTATGGCAAGTATGAGGAAGCTGTAGCGGAGATCATCTCTAATGTAAGAGAAAGAGGGGATGCGGCGGTATTTGAATATACTGCCAGATTTGATAAGGCAGATATAAATGCAGGTAATATCAAAGTAACCAAAGAGGAGATAGAAGAGGCTTATAAGGCAATTGATCCTTCCCTGCTGGAGGTTATCCGCAAAGCCCTTGTTAATATCCGCTCATTTCATGAAAAGCAGCGCCAGAATTCCTGGTTTGATTCCAAACCTGACGGAACCATTCTGGGACAGAAGGTTACTCCTTTGGAGATAGCCGGTGTTTACGTACCGGGAGGTAAAGCTGTTTATCCGTCATCAGTTCTTATGAATATTGTTCCGGCTAAAGTTGCTGGAGTTGACCGGATCATTATGACCACACCCCCGGATACTTCAGGTAAGATTACGGCAAGTACCCTGGTTGCAGCCAAGGAAGCGGGAGTTGATGAGATTTATAAAGCAGGAGGAGCCCAGGCCATCGCAGCTCTTGCATTTGGAACAGAGAGCATCCCCAAGGCCGATAAGATAGTGGGCCCGGGAAACATTTACGTTGCCCTTGCCAAGAAAAGCGTCTACGGCTTTGTAAGCATCGATTCCATCGCCGGTCCCAGTGAGATCCTGGTTTTGGCTGACGACTCCGCCAATCCCAGATTTGTAGCGGCGGATTTATTATCCCAGGCCGAGCATGACGAGCTGGCTTCAGCCATACTGGTAACCACCAGCGAAGAACTGGCAAGGAAAGTATCTGATGAGATAGACGGATTCTTAAAAGAACTCTCAAGACGCTCCATTATTGAAAAATCACTGGAGAACTACGGTTATGCCCTGGTTGCCGATACTCTTGAAGACGCCATAGCGGCTGCCAACGAGATCGCTTCGGAGCATCTTGAGATAGTTACAAGAAATCCTTTCGAGGTTATGACCAAGATTCGAAATGCAGGAGCCATTTTTATCGGAGAATACAGTTCGGAGCCTCTGGGAGATTATTTTGCAGGACCCAATCATGTGCTTCCCACCAACGGAACATCCAGGTTCTTTTCGCCTCTCTGCGTAGACGATTTTGTTAAGAAATCAAGCATTATTTCCTATTCGAAGGAAGCGCTGGAGGCTATACACAAAGATATTATCCAATTTGCCAAATCTGAGGAATTGACAGCGCACGCCAATTCAATTAAAGTAAGGTTCGAATGATAATTTGCTCTTTCAGGTTAAATGAGGTATGAGAACATGAGCATCAGGACATCTAAAGTAGACAGAAAAACAAAGGAAACGGATATTAAAGCCGCCCTTACACTGGACGGTTCCGGCAGATCGGAGATATCCACCGGTATCGGTTTCTTTGATCATATGCTGGAGGGTTTCGCCAGACACGGGCTTTTTGACCTGGATTTCAGTGTTAAAGGCGACTTGGAGGTAGATGCCCACCACACCATAGAGGATTCCGGAATAGTACTTGGCCGGGCCATAAAGGAGGCTGTGGGGGATAAAAAGGGTATTAAACGCTACGGCAGCATCATCCTTCCCATGGATGAGACCCTTATTATCTGTGCTGTAGACCTTTGCGGCAGACCCTTTATGGTTTATGATCTGACTTTTGATACGGAAATGGTGGGGGAATTCCCCACTGAGATGGCCAGAGAGTTCTTTTATGCCGTTTCTTATGCAGGAGAGATGAATCTCCACATAAGGCAGATTTCCGGTTCTAATTCACATCATATTATTGAGGCGGCTTTTAAGGCCTTTGCCAGAGCTTTAAGCGAAGCTGTTACGGTTGATGGCAGGATAGAGGGCGTTATATCCACCAAAGGAGTTTTATAGGAGGCTTAAAAATGAACTGCAAGCATTTTTATAAATTATTCTTTTTGTCGAAAGGTAAGGCCGTAAACGGCTTTGGGACCTTCGAACCCCTTAAGGAGCCGGACCTTCTGGCCCAGCTTACGGCCTGTGAGAATGCAGGAGCAGACGGGGCTATCATTATCGATCTTGCAGATGATGATAAAGAAAGGGAAATTAATATAAACGTTTTGAAGAAAATTAAACGTGCATTAAATATTCCCATCATTGCAGGCGGTAATATCAACCGTTTCGAGGATTCGAAGAAGATATTATATGCCGGATGCGAAAAAGTTCTTATAAATGTTGACGATGAAGACCGTTTCAAGGCCCTGAAAGAGACTAAACAGCGTTTCGGCAAAGAAAGAATAGTGGGTTATACCTCAAATGTTCATCTTGCTTCGGGAAAATATGATATGATCTTTGGCCATGAGGCTGATGATCTGGTATCCTCTTTTCTTTTCGAAACAAAGGATTCCGTTATACCTCCGGCTACCCTTCTTAAGGATGCTGTAATTCCTGTTATACCCATCCTTATGGATAATGAGATAGATGAGAGCCTGCTTAACAATGATGCCCTTATAGGTTATACCGGTCCGGCAGTTGATGCCCTGGGTAACGATATTTACGAGTACAAATTAAAGGTTAGGGACCAGCTTCACGTTAATGTTGATATATTTGAATCAGCCATTCCCTGGAGTGACCTTAAAAAAGGCCCAAACGGCTTAGTTCCTGTTATTATTCAGGATCATCAGACGGATGAAGTGCTGATGCAGGCTTACATGAATGAGGAATCATTTAATCTGACATTGAAGTCCGGAAAGATGACCTATTGGAGCCGCAGCAGAGAATCTTTATGGACCAAGGGAGAGACCTCGGGTAACTTCCAGTATGTAAAATCCATGTCCATCGACTGTGACAATGACAGTATCTTAGCAAAGGTTATCCAGATAGGTGCAGCCTGCCATACAGGCAACAAATCCTGTTTCTATCGGGAAATGTTTAACGATAACATTATCAGTACCAATCCTTACAAGGTATTTGAAGATGTATATGCCGTTATTGCCGACCGTAAGGTTAATCCCAAGGAAGGGTCTTATACCAATTATTTGTTTGAAAAGGGCATAGACAAGATCCTTAAAAAGGTGGGAGAAGAGGCTACGGAGATCGTTATCGCTGCCAAGAATCCCGATGCAGAGGAGATTAAATACGAGGTTGCTGACTTCCTGTATCATGTTATGGTTCTTATGGTAGAGAGAGGGGTAACCTGGACAGATATTACAGAAGAATTATCCAAGAGATAGAGAGGATTTAATGAGGAAATTAGCTTTACCTGACAGATTACTTATGCAGGTTGATAAATCTGCAAGATATATAGGAAACGAACTTAACTCTGTTAAAAAAGATCCATCTGAAGTTGATCTTCGTTTCGCAATTTGTTTCCCGGATGTATACGAAATAGGTATGTCACATCTGGGAATTCAAATTTTATATGAAATGTTTAACAGGCGGGATGATGTATATTGCGAGAGAGTATATTCTCCCTGGAGAGACTTAGACGCTTTGATGCGGCAGGAAAATGTGCCTCTTTTTGCCCTGGAATCCCAGGACCCCATCAGGGAATTTGACTTTCTGGGTATAACTCTTCAATACGAGATGAGTTATACCAACTGCCTGCAGATCCTGGACCTGTCCCATATTCCCCTTTTAGCGGCAGACCGGGATGAGTCTTTTCCCCTGGTTATAGGAGGAGGCCCCTGCGCTTATAATCCGGAACCCTTAGCCGACTTTTTTGACCTTTTCTATATAGGGGAAGGTGAAGTGGTTTACGATAAGCTCTTTGACTTGTACATAGAGCATAAGAAAAAAGGCTATAATAAACGGTCATTTCTCCTGGAGGCGGCTAATATTCCGGGAATCTATGTTCCGGAATTATATTCTGTAAATTATGACGAAAATGGCAGAATTGCTTCATTTTTACCTATAAGTGACGGAATTCCCGTCAAAATCAGAAAACAAGTGGTGGAAGATCTTAGTAGTGCGCCATATCCCGGAAAGCCCGTTATTCCTTATATTCAGGCCACACAGGATCGTATGACCCTGGAGATAATGAGGGGCTGCATAAGAGGATGCAGGTTCTGCCAGGCGGGAATGATCTATCGTCCCCTTAGGGAGAAAAATGTAGAAGTCTTAAAGAAATATGCCGGTGAAATGTACAAATCCACCGGTCATGAGGAGATATCCCTAAGTTCCTTAAGTTCCAGTGATTATTCCTGCTTAAAAGAGCTGGTATATTTTCTGATAGATGAGTTTGAGGGAAAAGGGGTTAATGTTTCCCTTCCCAGCCTCAGAATCGATAACTTTTCTCTAGATGTCATGAGCAAGGTGCAGGATATAAAGAAGGGTAGCATGACCTTTGCTCCGGAAGCCGGGACCCAGAGGCTTCGAAATGTAATAAATAAAGGTCTTACGGAAGAAGATATTATAGGAGGCGCCACACTGTGCTTTAAGGGAGGCTGGAATAAGGTTAAGCTTTATTTCATGCTTGGACTTCCTACGGAGACTGAGGAAGATATGAAAGGAATCCCGGAGCTGGCAGAGAAGCTTGCAGAGGCCTATTATGATACCGTTCCCAAGAGTGAACGTAATGGCAAATGCCAGATAACCATCAGCACTTCATTTTTTGTGCCAAAGCCCTTTACTCCCTTCCAGTGGGCTGTGATGTGTCAGCCGGAGGAATACCTGCGTCGGGCCCATATTGTAAGCGATACCATGAAGGAGCAGCTGAACAGGAAAAGCATGAAGTACAACTATCATGAGGCGGATGTCACCGTCCTTGAAGGGGCGCTTGCCCGGGGAGACAGACGTATGGGTAATGCTATACTTAATGCTTACAGGTCCGGATGCATCTTTGATGCGTGGAATGAAACCTTTGATTTCGAAAAATGGATCAAGGCTTTTTCGGATGCCGGTCTGGACATGGATTTTTACACCTTAAGAGAGCGGTCAGAGGATGAGATATTCCCCTGGGATTTTATAGATATAGGAGTTACCAAGGAGTTTTTATTGAGAGAATGGAAGAAGGCCTTCAGAGAAGAGATTACTCCTAATTGTCGTGAGAAATGCTCTGCCTGCGGAGCATCCGTATTCAAGGGAGGTGTCTGCAATGAAGATAAGGGTTAGGTTCTCCAAGACCGGTAATATGAAGTATATCGGCCATCTTGACGTTATGAGATATTTTCAAAAGGCAGTTAAGCGTGCAGGTATAGATATTGCCTTTACAGGAGGCTTTTCGCCCCATCCCGTTATGTCCTTTGCCCTTCCTCTGGGAGTGGGAATAACAAGTGAAGGGGAGTACATGGATATAGAGATTAATTCTACCAGCAGTTCAAAAGAGTCAGTTGAAGCCCTGAACCGGGTTATGACCGAAGGCTTCGGAGTCAGTGATTATGTCCTGTTGCCGGAGGATTCGAAGAAGGGAATGACCCTTGTATTTGCTGCTGATTATACTGTTTCCGTAAATGAAGACAGCTCATTTGTACCGGATAAAGACGTCTGGGAAGGCATAGAAAAGAAATTCTGGATGGAATCAAAAGAAATCCGGGCTTTTAAGAAGGGCAAACACGGCGAAACATGCATGGATATTAAGCCGTTGATTCATTATATTAAATCAGAATATAACTCATCTGACCCAAAGGCTTCTTTTATCAACATGAGGCTGGCGGCAGGGAGCAGAAACAATCTCAAGCCGGAACTGGTGATGGAAGAGGGGTTAAAGTACTTTGGAGCAGACTTTAACAGGTATGATTTTAATATTCACAGAAGAGAACTGTTGAACGAAGATATGGTTGCCTTAAAGGATTTAGGAGAAGTAATTGAGTAAAACTATTGTTTTCACCCACAGCAAAAAGTATAAAAAGAATGTATTTGTGGTTTTAAGTGACGGCAAAGCATCTGATATTATGGTACCTGAAGAAGAGGAAGCCATCCTTGGGGATATTTATGTAGGCCGGGTTAAAAAGATCGTAAAGAATATCGGTGCTGCTTTTGTTGAGATTAAAGAAGGCCTGCCCTGTTATTTTGAACCTGACAAAACAAAGAATATCCATTATATTCTTCAGCACTCACCGGGGAAACTGTGTCAGGAGGACCTGATCCTGGTTCAGGTTACAAAAGAGGCTCATAAGACAAAACAGCCCTCTGTTTCAGGAGATATAAGCCTTGTATCCAAGTGTGCTGTTCTTACTTCAGGCAACAGGCGAATGGGCATGTCATCAAAGCTTTCCGTATCTGAAAGGTCTAAGCTTAATGACCTGGCAAAAGACTATGTAAATGATGAATTCGGCCTGATATTTCGCACAAACGCCGGTAAGGCAACGGAAGAAGAGATCAGATCCCAGATAGATGCTCTTAAGGCGGAATATGAAGAGATTAAGAAATACAGCAGTCATAAAAGCGCCTTTACCCTTATAAAAAAAGGGGAACCGGATTATATTAAGGCTCTCCTTGGCCAGTATGAGTCCGATGATGTTAAAAGGATAGTTACGGATAACAAAGAAGTGTTTGAGGCCATGGATGAATACCTGAAATCAAACAGGCCTGAGTATGCGGAGATAGTTGAGTTCTATGATGATCCCATGATCTCTCTTAATGATAAATACGGAATTGACAGCGAGCTTTCTAAGGCAGTCTCACCTAGGGTATGGCTCAGATCCGGAGCTTACATTATTATTGAACCCACGGAAGCCATGACGGTTATAGATGTGAATTCGGGGAAATATGACGGTAAAAAGAACTCTGCCGATACTTATCTGAAGATCAATATGGAAGCTGCCGAGGAAGTGGCTGCCCAGCTGCGGCTGAGGAACATTTCCGGTATATGCATGATTGATTTTATAGATATGGATTCTTCCATGGACAAGAAAAAGCTCCTTCAACATTTAGAAGAAGTTGTAAAAAAAGACCCCATAAAAACTCTGGTGGTTGATATAACCAAGCTGGGACTGGTTGAAATAACAAGAAAGAGAATGAAAAAATCTCTTTATGAACAGTTGACATCAGATAATTAGTATGCTAGTATTCTAGGGTATGCCGCACGGTTAGGTATAAGTTCGTAAAGACACCAAAACCGGCGAGATTGATAATAGGAGGTGCCATATGTACGCGATTATTGCAACAGGTGGAAAACAGTACAAAGTTTCCGAAGGCGATGTTATCAGAGTTGAGAAGCTCGGCGCTGAGGCAGGATCTGAAGTTACATTCGATCAGGTACTTGCTGTAAGCGATAAGAAGCTTAAAGTCGGAAGTCCGGTTGTTGACGGAGCCAGCGTTACAGCTACTGTAGTTGGTGAAGGCAAGGGCAAGAAAGTTATTGTTTACAAGTATAAGAGCAAGACCGGATACCACAAGAAAAACGGACATAGACAGGCTTACACTGAAGTTAAGATCGATAAGATCAATGCATAAGGACTATGATTACGTTTAAGGTTTTAAAAAAAACTACCGGAGAGATTGTAGGATTTGATTGTACGGGCCATGCGGGTTACGCAGAGGCCGGATACGACATTTTCTGTGCCGCAGTTTCTACACTGGTGATTAATACCGTTAATTCCATTGATGAATTTACCGATGATGATTTCAAGGTTGATTCTGATGAGGATAAGGGGATATTTTTACGAGTGGACAATCCGGGTGATAAGACCACACTTTTACTTAATTCACTGGTACTTGGTGTGGAAGGCATAAGAAGAGATAATGATGGTGAATATATAGAGATTGTTACCGAGGAGGTGTAGTACAATGTTAAAGATGAACCTTCAATTCTTTGCTCATAAGAAGGGAGTTGGTTCCACAAAGAACGGCAGAGACTCCGAGTCAAAGAGATTAGGTGCAAAGAGAGCTGACGGACAGTTCGTTAAAGCTGGTAATATACTTTACAGACAGCGCGGAACAAAGATTCATCCGGGTATCAACGTTGGAAGAGGCGGAGATGATACATTATTTGCATTAACAGATGGTGTTCTTCGTTTTGAGCGTAAAGGAAGAGACAAGAAGCAGGCTTCTGTTTATCCGGTTGAAAACGCACAGTAGTATTAAGATTTTTAAGTCCGGCTTATTTTAAGCCGGACTTTTTAGTTTAAGGATTCCGTGATTATTAATGCTATCGACTTGTTTTATTAAATTGAGGATTAATTTATGTTTGCAGATAGGGCCAGAATTACTATAAAATCAGGAAAGGGCGGAGACGGTCATGTTAGTTTTCGCCGTGAAAAATATGTACCAAACGGAGGTCCCGACGGAGGAGACGGAGGAAAGGGCGGAGATATTATCTTTGTGGTAGATCCCGGCCTTAATACCTTAGTGGATTTCAGACAGAAAAGAAAATACGCAGCCGGCCCGGGAGAAGAGGGGGGCAAAAGAAACTGCCACGGCAAGAACGGCGCTGACCTAGTAATAAAAGTTCCTGCAGGTACCGTTATCCGGGAGGCAGACAGCGGAAGGGTTATAGCTGATATGTCCGGAGATAATCAGAGGCAGGTTATCTTAAGCGGCGGAAGAGGCGGCAACGGTAATCAGCATTATGCCACCTCAACCATGCAGGCGCCAAATTACGCCCAGCCGGGTCAGCCGGCTATGGAACTTGAAGTTGTTCTGGAACTTAAGCTGATAGCTGATGTGGGACTTGTTGGTTTCCCAAATGTAGGTAAGTCAACCTTTCTTTCAAGAGTAACCAATGCAACCCCCAAGATAGCCAATTATCATTTCACTACCCTGAATCCTAATCTTGGGGTTGTTGATATTGAAGGAGCATCGGGTTTTGTTATAGCTGATATACCCGGCCTTATAGAAGGCGCTTCCGAAGGTGTGGGATTAGGCTTGGAGTTTCTGCGTCATATTGAAAGAACAAGAGTTATGATACATATTGTGGATGCGGCTTCTACCGAAGGCAGAGATCCTATAGCGGATATTTATGCTATTAACAAGGAATTGGAATCTTACGATAAAAACATGCTTAGTAAGCCAATGGTTATAGCAGCAAACAAGATAGATGCCTTATCCGATGAGGCTGCCCTCATGAGGCTGAAAGAGGAGTTTGAACCCAAGGGAATACGGGTTTTTCCCATGTCTGCCGTAACAGGCCAAGGGGTCAAAGAACTTTTGTATTATGTAAATGATATGCTTTCAAAAATGGAGTCTGAGCCGGTTGTGTTTCAGCAGGAGTATTTTCCGGAGATTGAGCTTGGAAGCGACAATACTCTGGGGCATACTGTTACCGTGGAGGACGGGGTATATGTTATTGAAGGCCCCCAGATTGATAAAATGCTTGGATATACCAATCTTGAGTCTGAAAAGGGCTTCTTGTTTTTCCAGAATTTCATGAAGGAAAAAGGAATCCTTGATGAGCTAAAAGAAGCAGGTATTACTGAAGGTGATACTGTTCGTATTTACGGCTGGGAATTTGAATACTACGAATAGACAGTCAGTTTTTTTTGAGTTATAATTATCTTGTACTAACTAAACTGTATTTCAGCGATTGGAGGGATATTTATGAATTCTGTTATTACTATCGGAAGACAATATGGAAGTGACGGAAGAGCTATCGGTGAAAAGCTTTCAGCTTATTATAATATTCCCTTTTATGATAAAGATATTCTGGCCAGGGCTTCTAAAGAAAGCGGGATTTGTGAGGATCTCTTTAAGGATAATGACGAGAAGAAGACCAGCAGTTTCCTCTTTTCTCTGGCTATGGATTCCACATTTTTAGGATACGGTGTAGGCTTTGGCACCGGAGATGTTGAGATGCCTCTGTCCCAGAAGATTTTTCTTGCACAGTTTGATACCATAAAGAATATTGCCAAGGAAGGCCCTTGTGTTATCGTGGGAAGATGCGCGGATTATGTTCTTGAAGAAGAACCTAATGTTATCAGGGTCTTTGTTCATGCGGATTTTGAGAAAAGATGCCGTCGTGTTATGGAACGGGATAATCTGTCGGAGAAGAAGGCTTTGGATGCTGTTATGAAGAATGATAAGCAGCGTATGAGCTATTACAATTATTATACCAATAATAAGTGGGGAGAATCCAATAATTATAATATTACCGTTGACAGCGGAATTGTAGGTGTTGACGGAGCGGTTGAAGTTATCAGATCGTTTGTTGAGATTGCGGAGAAGAACAGGTAGTTAAAGGGGAGTAAAGGTGATGTATAATATAGCCATTTGTGATGATCAGATTATTTGCGGTGAGACATTGGAATTATCACTGAATCAGATAATGTCAGATTATAATACGGCATATAAGGTGGACATATACACCAGTGGACTTGAACTTCTACGTAATCTTGAATCAAAGGAAAAAGAATACGATATCCTGTTCCTGGATATACTCATGGGAGAGGATGAGATTAACGGGATGGAACTGGCTAAGAAGATTCGCTGTTTTGATGATAATACCTCTATAGTATTTGTTACCAGCTCTACTGATTATATCCTGGACGGTTATAGCGTAAGGGCATTGCAGTACCTTATCAAGCCCGTGGATAATATGATCTTAAGAGAGGTTCTGGACTACGAATTAAAGAACAAGAACAATGTCAGTGTGGTATTTAAAGAGAAAGACAGTACCAGAAAGGTTCCGGCTTCGGATATAGTTCATATAGAAACCTCAGGAAGGAATGTTAAAGTCTTTCTTAAAGACGAAGAATTTAATGCCTATAACAAGATTTCTGATGTGGAGAAGATGCTTCCCTCAAAGGATTTTATCAGATGTCATCAGAGCTTTATAATTAACATTAATAATATAAAGGAGATTCGCCACGGAGAAGCGGTATCCATTATAGAAACAGTAGTTCCCGTTAGCCGGACCCAGTGGAGTAAGGTAAAAAAACTCTTTGTTGATCGTCATTAAGATACTGAATATGCATTATTTTATACAAGTTATGCATAACCCGTTTACATTTTTTAGCATCATTGTTAGTATTTTTTTAGGTCTAAAGGACTAGACGATGTTAAAAAATTAAACAGGGGGTTAAGAAATGACATTAACATCAGACATACTACGTAAGATTATTAATGGATCCAAGGAAGGCGAAGATAATCTTAATGCATTTTTTGATGAGTTATCTAGGATTTGTGAGATTAGGAATCGGTCAATTTTAGGAAGTTTAAGAGAGTATCTTGAAGAAGAATACGGAATCTCAACAGATATTCAGCTTAGGCTTGCAAGCATTGATATCAAGAATGATATTTGTGATTTCGTTAATTCAAATGCAGCATAGTATAAATATAAGCTTTCCACAGTTAATTAGGATAATCCCTTTGGGATTATCCTTTTTCCTTGTTGGATTTTTGCAATAAAACCTTCCTAGTGGATAGTATTAGTGTTATTATAGTATAAGCAATTTATCAGGAGGACTTATATGACGAGTAAACAGCGGGCATATCTTACCAAGCTTGCAAATAATATGGAACCCATTTTTCAGGTGGGTAAGAATAATATAACACCGGAGCTGGTTAATGCCGTATCCGAGGCATTAGAAGCAAGAGAGCTGATCAAGATCAGTGTTTTAAAGAATTGTTTTGATGATCCCAAGGAGATAGCGGATACAGTGGCACAGCGGTCCAGAGCAACTGTTGTCAGGGTTATAGGTAAGAAGATTATTCTCTATCGTGAGTCAAAAACAAAGAAAAAAATTGAACTACCCTAAGAAAAGAGACTATAAGAGTGGATACGAGATATAAAAAGGTGGGAATAATGGGCGGAACCTTTAATCCGGTTCATAACGGCCATTTAATCCTTGCCGAAAGCGCATTTGAACAATTTAATCTGGATAAGGTTGTTTTTCTTCCATCAGGCAATCCCCCCCATAAGCCCGATATATCTTATATTGATGCGAAACACAGATGCAGTATGGTGGAACTTGCCATATCGGACAATGAGCATTTCGGTCTATCCCTGGAAGAAGTGGAGAGACCGGGTATTACATATACATCGGATACCCTTACCTTTATGAAGAAGGAGTGTCCGGAAAGGATGCTGTATTTTATCATCGGAGCCGATTCATTGTTTACCTTTGAAACATGGCATGAACCGGAGATTATCTGTAATAACTGTACTATTCTTGTTGCCACCAGAGAAGGACATGATTCAAGGGAAGTGGAAGATAAGATTGATGAACTGAGGGCTATGTTTGAAGCTGATATTTTCAGGATTATATCCCCGGATTTTGATATCTCATCTAAACTGATAAGGGAAAGAATAGCCTCAGGCCGTTCAATTCGGTATTTTGTGCCTGAAAAGGTAGAAGAGTATATTAGGAAATTTAATTTATATTAAATATATTATTATTAGTTTACAGGATTTACAATGCTTGAAGAGTATTTAAGTTTACAAGAAAAGATTCATAGTGAGATGGATGACAAGAGATTTATCCATACTTTGGGGGTGGCTTATACAGCCAGTGCTATGGCTATGGCTTACGGCGAAGATTTTAAGAGAGCATACCTTGCCGGGCTGCTTCATGATTGCGCCAAATGTCATACAAACCTTGAATTTATTACGCTTTGCGAAGAATACGGTATTCCCATAACAGAATCCGAATACGAGAATCCCTTTTTGCTTCACGCAAAGCTGGGAGCATACTTTGCCAGGCATAAATACAATATCAATGACGAGGAGATCCTTTCGGCCATTACCTGGCATACCACGGGAAAGCCGGATATGACGCTGCTTGAAAAGATTATTTTCATTGCCGATTATATAGAGCCGGACAGAAGAGAGCTTCCCAATATAAGTGATATACGTAAGGCCGCCTTTACTGATACGGACAGGGCCATGGTGCTTATATGCGGATCTACCATCAGATATCTGGAGGATGCGGGGCGTTTAATAGACTCTATCACCAGGGATACATATAACTTTTATCTTAATTTATGCAAAGAAACGGGAAAAGTATAAATGAATTCGATTATTCTTTCTGTGGATGATGATTTATGCAATATCCGCATCGATAAATATTTAGCCGAAGTTCTTGAGGTTGAGGACTATTCCAGGAGTTTTATTCAAAAGCTTATAAAGGACGAGGGGGTTTTGGTTGAGGGAAAACCCGTCAAGACAAACTATAAAGTTTCTTCAGGAGAAGAGATCAGGCTTCTTATACCCGAGCCCATTCTTCCGGAGATAGTTGCAGAAGACATTCCCTTAGATATTATCTATGAAGATGATGATTATCTGATCGTTAATAAGCCCAAGGGGATGGTTGTTCATCCCGGAGCCGGCCATTTTAACGGAACCCTGGTTAACGGCCTTTTATATCACTGTAAGGATAAACTTTCGGAGATAAACGGTGTTTTAAGGCCCGGAATTGTCCACAGAATAGATAAAGATACCACCGGAACCCTTATTGTATGTAAGAATAATAAGAGCCACAGCAATATTGCCGCCCAGTTGTCCGAACATTCTATTACCAGGAAATACAGGGGTATAGTAACAGGGGTTATAAAAGAGGATGAAGGTGTAATAAATGCCCCCATAGGCCGTCATAAAACAGACAGAAAGAAGATGGCCATTACGGACAAGGGGAAGAGAGCGGTTACTAAATACAGGGTTTTAAAGCGCTTTAAGCAGTACACTTATGCGGAATTCACCTTAGAAACAGGCCGTACCCATCAGATACGTGTTCATATGGCAAGCATCCACCATCCTTTACTGGGAGACGAGGTTTACGGACCTGCCAAATGCCCGGTAAAAGGACTTGAGGGACAGACCCTGCATGCCATGACCATAGGGTTTATTCACCCGACCACCGGAGAATACGTGGAATATACCGCCGACCTTCCGGACTACTTCCAACACCTGCTTGAAACCCTACCGGAGTAATCACTCATCAATGTTTCGGCGGACTGTTATGGCTTTTGCTGCCCTTCGTTTATGCTCATCCTCAATGGCAGCATAGTAATCGATGGTTGTATTGATGTTTTCATGGCCAAGTACGTCTGCTACAAGCCGAATATCCCCTGTCTGCTTGTAAAGCGCCGTTCCATAGGTGCTTCGAAGCTTATGAGGGGTTATTTTTTTGTTGGGAACCACCATTTTAGCGTATTTTTTAACCAGGTTTTCAATGGCATCAATACTTATACGTTTGTTTTGCAGGGAATAAAACAAGGCTTTTTCATGACCTTTTTCCGGTATAATATTCTTTCTTTCCCCTTCAATATAGTCAGATAAGACGTTTGAAACATCATCTCCGAAGTATAAAACGTCCTGGCCGCCGCCTTTTCGGACTATTACAAAGGAATTCTCCTTAAAATCCACATCTGTAATATCAAGACCTGCGCATTCCGATACACGGATTCCCGTACCCAGCATCAGGGTTAATATGGCCAGATCCCTTTGTTTGGTACGGTTACAGAACTTTTTCTGACGTTCGCTCATTTGTTCGTTACCGTATTCAATGGCCTCTAAAATGGCATTAACCTCATAATTATTCATACGGATAATGTTTTTATCCTTTTTAAGCTTGGGAAGTTTGACTAAAGTCATTGGATTCTTCTCAATATACTCATGTTCGTGAAGATATTGGAATAATCCCCGCAGAGGAGACATTTTACGGGCAATGGCACGTTTTCCGTTTTCATGGCGTTCACCTGTATCATTAAGCTCAAGATATCTTTGATATTCAACAATATCTTCTGAAACAAGCATGGTAATGTTGTCTATGGTGAATTTATCAGTATCCATATTCTTAAAACCGGGATTACTGACTATCAAGTATCGAAAGAAAGTCAAAAGATCGTATGAATATGAAATAAGGGTGCTTGTCTGAGTACCGAGTTCTTTGCTGTGAAGATATTCTACGGCAAAGTTGGGAAGGGACTTTTGCAGGTCACGATATTTTAGCAGCTGTTCTTTTTTCTTGGTTTTATAGTATTCTGAGTCTTTGCCCATAGGAAAGCTCCTCCTTAATAAATTAGATTCGAAATGACTTCACACGCATGCGTAATCCCGTATGCTGACGCATGATTTTTACTAATTACGATTCACAGTAACGTTCGGATAAACAGATATTTATCCGATAGATTTATTATACTATTCTGCTGTCTCTTTGTCCAGTATTTATTTAAAACGGCTTAAAATAAGGCTTTAAAGGGTTTGGTGAAAAGAAATCAGGCAGGAAAATAAATCTCCTGCCTGATAAATCATGGGGTGTGTATATCTGAAAAATCATGATATCTAATCTTAATCTTAATACTGATAGTATTTCCTTAAATATATTTTGGTATAGTGATATTCTTACCTGCATAGATCTTTGAAGCAAGAATATGATTAATGCTCTCAACCTCGGTTATATATTCGTCATAGTCCCTGTAGTGATTCAGATTGCAATATTTCTTCGCAATGGTGTACATATTATCTCCGTCTTGGACCGTATATGAGGTATAAACTTTGGTAACAGCCGTCTCCGGGTGTACGTTACTTCCGCTGGTATCTGCATTAACCGTAATACTGTTAAGGCCAAATAATAATATAACAAGCAGACAGAGTACAACGAATAATCTGATCCTGGATCCGGAAGATCTTCTTCTGCCCCTTCTTTTACTTCTTGTTGTTTTACCGTAATTCCTCGATTCATTCATAATATCGCCTCCGTGATTATCCTTTAAAACCAACTATCTAAACATGAACCGAACATTTGTTGCGAACAACTGTTTGTATTCTGATTATATTATCCGAACATGCGTTTGTCAACAGAACATACACTAAAAATCGAAAAAATTTTCGAGTGGAATAATAGCGAATTTTGGTCAATTTTTCGAACATATTTTCCGAATATTTGTTTGCTTATTCAAATACCTTATGTTATATTCAATAAAGAAGATACATATTAGAAAGCTGTTATGGAGGTTAATATATGGGATATGGTAAGATAACAAGCAAGCAGTCCGAGATATTGGAATTTATGAAAGAAGAGATTCTTAATAAGGGCTATCCGCCCTCAGTTCGTGAGATCTGCGAGGCAGTTAAGCTGAAGTCTACTTCTTCCGTTCATTCACATTTGGAGACTTTGGAGAAGAACGGATATATCAGAAGAGATCCTACTAAACCCAGAGCCATAGAGATCATTGATGACAGTTTTAACCTGGTAAGACGTGAAGTATCCAACATCCCCATCGTAGGTAATGTTGCTGCCGGTGCTCCTCTTCTTGCGGTTGAGAATATTACTAATTATTTTCCTATTCCTACGGAGTTTCTTCCTAATACCGAATGCTTTATGCTTAATGTTAAGGGAGATTCCATGATCAATATCGGTATCTTTTCCGGAGATCAGGTGCTCGTTCAGAAACAAAGCGATGCTAAGAACGGTGATATTGTAGTTGCTCTGGTGGAGGATTCCGCTACCGTTAAGACTTTTTATAAGGAAGACGGCCACATAAGACTTCAGCCGGAGAATGATGATATGGATCCTATTATCGTTCCCGATTGTATGATCATCGGTAAGGTTATAGGGGTATTCAGATTTCTGAGATAAGATCGTATTCACATATTATTGATATATAGATACAATAAGAGTAGGGATAGTACTTCCCTACTCTTTATTTGTTTACTCTACAAATCAGCTATATCAATGACTTTCCCGTCACTCCATATCCTCTCCAGGTCGTAGAATTCCCGCTCTTCCCTGGAAAAGATGTGAATCACTATGTCGTTATAATCCATTAAGGTCCAGCCGGAAGCCTTTCCCTCCGTCTGTCTGGGATGAACTCCTGCTTCCCCCAGCTTCTTCTCCACATTATCAGTTAAAGCATCCAGCTGGTTAGTATTACTTCCGCTGACTATTATAAAATAGTCGGCAATTATGGATACTCCGCTGATGTCTATTATACAAATGTTCTCTCCCTTTTTTTCGTCAAGGGCATTATAAGCTATCTTCAATAAGTTTTTCATGAGTCTTTTTCCTTACGCTTGAATATGAAATTAAGATCTTCGTCCTTGTAATAAAACAATATAAGTATAAATAACAGCAGGACTGAAAGGGTAATATAACAGTCAGCCACATTAAACACAGGAAAATCAATCAGTGAAAAGTAAATAAAATCCACCACGTAGTTATACAGGAATCGATCAATCATATTACCGATGGCTCCGGCAATGATAAATACGGCAATTATCCTTAAGAAAAGGTACTTCCTGTCAGCCGGTATTCTTATGTAAATATAGAGTATCCCCAGTAATACTATCACCGTCACTACAAGGAGAACGCTTTGCATTCCCTGCATCACACCGAAGGCGGCGCCGGTATTCTCAAGATATTCCAGTCTGAGCGCTCCCGGAATAATATCAATACCCGGGGTATCCTTTAATCCGGTAACAGCCAGATATTTTGTAAATCTGTCCAGAGCCAGGAGAATTATAAAACCTGCTATGGCATATATATAATTGGCCTTTTTATTATTTGTTTCCAAAACAAAACCCCTATCTCCCGGTAAATTTAAGTGCAGCCAGGTATTCCTCGTCTGTAAGAGTTGTATCTATGACTGCTTTGCCCATTTTTTCAAGGAGAATAAACTTAATCCCTCCTGAAAATGACTTCTTATCATGACGGGCAATCTGCATTATATCATCATTTGAAAGATTATTAAAGGTCGTTGGCAGATGATATGAAGAAAGTGTATCAATAATCTTATTAAGGTCATTTTCGGATATACCCTTCTTCTCCTTCGATAGAAAGGCTGCTATAACCATGCCGATACTTACGCATTCACCGTGAAGCAGGTCGAAATCATATAGCTTCTCTATAGCATGACCGAAGGTATGACCGAAGTTAAGTATGGCTCGTAAGCCTTTTTCCGTGGGATCCTGAGATACTACCTCCCTTTTAATATCGCAGCTGGTATAGATGATATGTTCCATAGTCTCATAATCCAGCTTAAACACTTTCTCGGCCCTTTCAGACAGGTAATCAAAAAATGAAGGGTCATATATCAGCCCGTATTTGATCACCTCTCCCATTCCCGCGGACAACTCTCTTTCAGGGAGAGTGGACAATAAAGAAGTATTAATATAAACAAGCCGGGGCTGGTAAAATGCTCCCACCATATTCTTATATGAACAGTAATCTACTCCGGTCTTGCCCCCTACGCTGCTATCCACCTGGGATAAAAGGGTGGTGGGAATCTGGATAAAATCAATGCCTCTCATATAGGTGGCTGCGGCAAATCCTGTAATATCCCCCACTACTCCGCCTCCTAAGGCTATAAGGATATCCTGCCTGTTAAAGCCTAGAGAAATCAGATTTGCGTATATGTCTGAAACGGTATCAAGGTTCTTATGGCTCTCTCCCGCTTCTATGGAATACACCGAAACGCTGGAATATACGGAAAGAAGCAAATGAAGGAGGGTATCTGAGTGCAGGGGGGCCACATTAGTGTCCGTAATAATACAGATCTTCTTTTCCGGTCCCGCAACCTTACCTAAGTTTTCAAGTAAAAGGCTGTAATCATTATTTATAACAATATCGTAAGGGCGAAAACCCTGGCCGGATAAAGACAAAGTCTTACTCATAATAATCCTTTCACTAATAAACATTGAGTAGGGAAATAATCCCCTACTCAATAATAGTCACTCTTAATGATCTTTCAATAATAAGCCTACATGGGAGGAATATCATATGCTCCCATTAAAATATCCTGGAAATCTCCGGAGATATCGACTGAAGCAGGCGTGATAATGAAAATATAATTGGAAACCTTCTGAAGATGACCGTTAATAGCATAGCAGGATCCGGATGTGAAATCGATGATCCTCTGGGCTATCTCCACATCAAGTCCTTCAAGATTAAGGATAACAGTGCGATCTACCAGCAATGTATCCGTAATGGCTCTGGCATCTTCTACGGAAGCGGGTCGAACTACACATACTTCCATACCGATACCCTTACGCTGACGAATCGGTGTTACCTTGGCAGGCTTGCCGGCCTTACCCTTGCCCGTATCGGCAAGTTCCTTCTTAGAATCTCTCTTACTGGGCTTTCTATCGTCATAGTCATCGTCAAAATCATCATCATAAAAATCGTCATCATCATAATCATCATTTAAACGCATGACATTAACAATCTTATCAACAAATCCCATAAATAAAGCACTCCCATCATTTAAACATTGTAATCTCTGGCACCGAAAATCCCGGTACCTACACGAACCATTGTGGCACCCTCTTCTATGGCGACTTCATAATCTCCTGTCATACCCATAGAAAGAATTCCCATACAAATATTATCAATGTTTTGTTTGGCTATGTCAACTGATAATTTCTTTAAAATACTAAATATTGTGCGATTCTCTTCCGGATCTTCTACATAAGGTGCTATGGTCATGAGACCCTGAACGTGTATTCGGGGCAAAAGTGCTATTTCTTTTATCAAAGAAAGGGTATTATCCACGGTGATCCCGAACTTGCTCTCCTCTTCCGCTACGTTAACTTCCACAAGTATATTAACGTCGCAGGCCTTCTTTACCGCCTCTTCGCTGATAGCCTGAGCCAGCCGCAGGGAGTCAACGGAATGGATAAGATCAACCTTATCAACTATGTATTTTACTTTATTACGCTGCAAATGACCTATCATATGCCAGTGGGTATCGGGAGGCATCTGAGGATATTTATCGTTAATCTCCTGAACCTTATTCTCGCCGAATACCCTCTCTCCCGCTTCATAGGCCTCAAGTAGGGCCGATACCGGCTTAGTCTTGCTGACACTGATAAGGGTCACCTCTTCGGGCCTTCTTCCTGCTCTGGCACAAGCAGCCTCTATATTCTTATGAACTTCCGCCAAATTCTCTTTTATCAACTTACAAGTCTCCTTATCTAATGAATAATGTCATCTTCCTTTATGGAATTACCATCTAAGGCAATATAATCAAACTTCTCCACACCGTACCGGCTGTTGGAAGAAACTATGGCATACTCGCTGTTTTGATCTAAAACGGTAACCGTCTCAAACACGGGATATCCTTTATTAATATTATATACACCGTCCAATGGGCTGACAGCCTCTACCGTAAATGTATCCGATGAATTGGGTTTTCTTATCTTAGAACCGGATTCTATGCTCTTTTGGTTAACGTAATAGTATTTGTCATCGGACATAACTATATCCGCATCAACGAAGTCCACGGAAGAACCTTTTTCCACCATGAATCCGTCATTTCCCTTAGGACCGCCCTGAGTGATGTATTCCTTGGGTATGGTGTAAAAATACTTGTTAACCACGGAACTCTTCGGCACTTTCAGTCCGTAGGCGCTGGAAAGCTGAATCTCAATCTTTACAAAACGCTGATCCGCATATCTGATGGCGGAATTGGGAATGGATAATACCAGGTACTTGGTGCCTTCTTTATTAACAATCTCGTAGCTGACCCAGGCAAACTGGGAATCATCCAAAAATCTTATTCTTACACTTTTGCTCTTGGTATCAAGAAGTTTCTGTTCAAAGGAATCGTCGATCTCCATAATAAGATTCCAGTGTTCGTCAGTAATTAGCTTATATACAATATCCCCGGACTTTATCTCATTTGATAATCTGGTAATATTCTTTTTCAGCTTGTGGTTATTAACCATCTCTCCGGTAAAGGTATCTGCCGTAACCCCTTCGTACCCGTCATAAGAATACAAAATGATACCGGGAACGTTAGCCTTAACGATATTAAGCCCCGTGGTGTCTATCTTACCGGAATTAATGGCTACCAGGTTCATGGAGTCAAGAATATCGGATTCTATAGTCATCTTAAAATCCCGGACCCTTGTAAAATCGGCAGGATCATAGGCTTTTTTAAAGGTGGAAATGGAGTTTCTGATGCCTTCAAAATCTTTTTCCGTAAGGGCTGACTGATCTGAACTGAAATTCTCCAGTCTGGACTTTAAATTGCCTGTCTTATCTAAAGTATAAATGGTGTCTCCGTAGCTTACCTTAGAGCCCTCTTTTGCATAGAGCTGGAGATCTCCCGAATCCCCGGCAGTAAATACCTGTTCTTCTCTGAGAGCCAGGGCCGTATATACGGTATTATCGGAAAGGGAGCCGGCATTAACAACATAGGAAGAAACATTATCCCTTCGAAGGAAACGGAAGAATCCGAAGGCAAGAAAATAAAGGAATACCATTCCGAAAATGAATATTCCCACGTTAAATTTCAAAGGTTTCTTATATTGTCTGATGTTATCGTTATCAGGGCGGGCCACTAATACTTACCTTCTTTACGTAACCGTATATCTTTCTTGATAGCTTTATCAAGAAAATCATCGAGTAGGGAGATGCTCATCCCTACTCGAATAGTAACTTTCCAACTTATTATAATGAATAAAGGACCTCACAATCCGGAATCTCCGGCAGGTCTTTGGCACTTCTGGATAAACTAACTACAAAAGTAACGTTGTACTTTTTACTTATATTTGAGAGGCGATTCAAAGCTGCAGCCAAGGCTTCCTCGTCATTGGGTTTAACCTGTGCTATCTCAAGAAATGAATCTAAATGCAGACTCTCAAGATCGTGATCCTGAGATATGATTCCGATAAGGAAACCAAAAAATTCCGAAGAATCAAAAATATCGTATTCTGATAAATCAATCAAGCGAATCTTGTTGTTTAAATCATACATATGCTTGGCGTTTTTATCAAGATATACGATATTACCTGTTGCAGTCTTAACTACCGAATTAACATTCTCTAAAAGATATTTAGTTTTTCCTTTTCCCTTCTCCCCTGTGATTAACTGTATCATTGCAATCTCCTCCTTCGAAGCTTCTTTGTATTGTATGTATTATGTATGCAATTTAAACATTTTATACATTTTATACAAAAAACTCCCTTTGATGTTTTCAATTATAGACTATTTGCCTATGAAAAACAATATAAATTAGCATTTATTTTTTCACAAGCGTGTTGTACATGTCAGTTGTTTCAAGGAATACCGTACCCGGATCCGTGGTTTTCATAATAACCGTTATATACTCTTTACCGTAATGGTCAAGACCCAGTGTCACAAGGCACGCACCGGCTTCATTGGTATAACCGGTTTTGGTTCCCAGGATATCAACGGTTCTGGGCTTAAATGAAGCATTTGTAAGGTATCTGTTGGTAGATGACCAGGTAAGCTTTCTGGTATCTCCGTTTACATTTGGTACATCCGCAGTATAACTGGAATGAGTCAGAATCTCGCGAAAACGGGGATTCTCAACTGTTGCCTTAAAGATCAGATACAGATCCTGAGGGGTTGTATAATGGTCTTTCTCATGCAAACCGTGGGGATTGGTAAAATGGGTATGGGTTGCCCCTAAAGCAGCAGCCTCCTTATTCATAAGATCTGCAAAGGCTTCTACGCTTCCTGAAATATGCTCAGCAATGGCAATGGCTGCATCATTTCCGGAACATGTCATAAGACCGTATAAGGCCTCTTCCAGAGTGGGCTTATCTCCCACCTTGAAACCGCAGATGCTGGCACCGCGCTCAAGATTAACGCAGTTCTCGCTGACGGTGATGCGGTCCTTTAAGTTGCCGTGCTTTAATGTACAGTAAGCCGTAAGAACCTTGGTGGTGCTGGCCGGATAAAGCTTGTCATTGATATTCTTGGAGTATAAAAGCTTATTATCCGAAATATCGTACATCAGTGCGGAATTGGCATAAACCGTGTTGACATTCTCATTTGCAAAGTTAATAAGTCCCGGATTAATGCCGTCACTTGCCAGACTAATATACTTATCTGCCATGTCTGCCGCTTTAAACTTGTCGTTAAATACGGAATGACCGCAGGAGCATAGCTCTATAATAATAAGAATAAGAATTACAGCAATGGATGCTGCTGTTTTAATATTCTTTCCTGTTATGTGTTCTTTATTTATACATTTCACGGAATTCCATATCTCCTCGATCTAAAGCTTTTATCAGCAATTCTGCCGTGGCAAGATTGGTGGCAAGGGGAATGTTATGGGTATCACACAATCTTACAATATAGTTAACATCAGGTTCGTGTGACTTCTGTGTCAGGGGATCCCTCAGGAATATAAGCAGATCGATCTGATTCTGCTCAATCTGCGCACCAAGCTGCTGTGCGCCGCCTAAATGTCCCGCAAGGTATTTATGAATGGGGATGTTGGTAACCTCCTCCACAAGCCTTCCGGTAGTTCCGGTGGCAAATATCTCATTTTTAACAAGAATGCCCTTATATGCTATACAGAAGTTCTGCATCAGTTTCTTTTTGGAATCATGCGCCACAAGACCTATATTCATATAAAACCCCCCTTAATACTTTCTTTGTTGTAATCCCACGTTCAATACTATTCCCAGCCCCATAAACAACGTCAGAAGCGACGTGACACCATAGCTTACAAAAGGAAGGGGCAATCCGGTGTTTGGCATAAGCCCGGTAGCAACGCAGATATTAATAAAACTCTGGAAGCCGATAAGTGTAGCCATGCCGCAGCAAATAAGCTTTCCCTGCAGGTCATGAGCTTTTTTGCCTATCTTGATACATTCCAATGCTATAACAAGAAGGAGAACGATTACTATAACGCTTCCCACAAACCCCAGCTCTTCTCCCGTAACGGCGAAGATAAAATCTGTCTGGGGCTGTAAGATAAAGTTTCCGTTCTTAACGGAAGAGACCACGTTATTGTTAAGACCTTTGCCTATAAGCTGGCCTGAACCTATGGCCATAATGGAATTCTGCTGCTGGTAAGCCGTATCCGCGTAACGGACAGGGTCAAACCATGCCATGATACGCTTGTACTGGTAAGGAGTAAGCAAAGTATTGCCGTAGTTAAACAATACTATCATAAAGCCTACCGCCGCCACGGTCAGTCCTCCCAGGGTCGACAAAACAATCTTTCGTTTCAAACCCGCAATATAGATCATAAAACAGAATACCACGGCTACAACGATACTTGTGGAAAGGTCCGGCTGGCTCTTGATCAGATATAAGGGAACAAGGGCAAGAACCAGCATAAAGCCCAATACTCTGGGTGTACTTAAGGTCTCTTCGTATTTCGAAAATACTTTGGCAAAAAAGAGTATCAAAAGTATCTTCGACAGCTCCGAAGGCTGAAACCTTATACCAAAGATGGTAACCCATCTGGTGGCTCCTCCGGCAGCATAACCCAGAATACGTACAAAAACAAGGAGTACAATATTAACAATATATATTACCCAGTAGAATTGCAATATGTAATTATAATCGATTACAGAAAGCAGGGCCATGGCAACCAGTCCCAGAAACAGTCCGAAGATCTGCATGGTCTGTTTGGACCGGGCTGCACTACCGATAAGAAGTATGCCCAGTACGCTTAAAACAAATACGAAAATAACAAGTCTGTAATCAAAGTCTTTTAATCTGTAACGTTTTAACATATCAAAGTTCCTGTTTTACTTCCTCAAAACAAATTAGATCATTTTCAACGTATGCTTTGATCATATTCTTACTTTTTTTAAGTTTCCTGAAAAATGAGCCAAGGGAGTTTTCGTTTCTTTTGCTTATTCCCCCTATGGTAAGATTACAGTTGTCAAAACTGCCGGCATATACTACTGCCGATGTATTATCCGGGGCGCCTGCCGTAACGGTTCCGGAAGCGGTGCCCATAATATAAACATCATTGTCGGAAGTCACTCTGCCGGAAGGAAGAACACTTCCTATTACCATAATACCCAGGGGTGAAGTGACGCTGTTTTCTTCCCTTATATTATCCCGGATAACGGTACAATAGTCTTTATATTCATCAGAACCGGCTTCCTTACCTGCAGCCTCAACAATATCCTTATAGTAACATACCGTATCCTGGGATCTGTCAATGAGACATACCACGTTAATACAGGTATTATCTGCGATGGAATTAAGGAGGTCCAGCTGGTAATTATCCGGAAGGTGTACATCGCCTTCAAAAGATATACCAACGGAAGCACCCTTAAAGAAACCTTCCGAGTCTTTAAACTTGCTTAAAACACGGTCTTTAATTGTCTTATACTCTCCGCCTTCATTTATTATAACAGATATACCATAGGGATTACCCTTTAGAATAACTGAATTATCCATTAGCAAAAAACCTCCTAATCACCGACCACCTGACCGCCGGGCATGATAGCCCCGTTCTTGCGGATATCATCAAGTGATACCTGATTAAAATAATACTCTAATACTTCCGCAGTAATATCCACGGCATTTGAAGAAGAATAACCATGCGGAATACGCACCGCTGAGGCAATCTTGGGATTCTCATAGGGTGCAAAGCATACAAACAGGGCGTGGTTACCACGATTAGCCGCTTCCTCGGCGGTTCCCGTCTTACCTGCAGCAGTCTCTTTAACGTTGTTAAATGCTGTTAATGTGCCTATATCCATATGCATACCGGTTCTTATGGCGTTCCATGTTGAGGATGAAACATCCGTCAGTTCTCTACCCAGATTAGGCTCGCTATCTACAAGGGTCTTGCCATCCTTGTCGCAAACCTTATCGATCAGAGTCAGGTTATAGCATTTACCCCGGTTAGCCACGGTCATAACATATCTTGCAAGCTGGGAAACGGTAAAGTTGTGATTACTCTGTCCGATAGCAGCTGTTACGGGATAATCCGTAGCTATGGATGGCTCATTTTCATTCATCTCAAGGCCTGAACGCTCGGCCAGACCATATTCCGAAGCATATTTTTTAAGTATATCTATACCTTTTTCCGCATTATATGTGCCCATATCAAGGCTCATGTCATAGCCTACGGAATAGAAAAAGTAGTTACATGAATCTCTGATGGCTTCGGATACATTAATTGCTCCATGGACAGCCGGATATACCCAGCATCTGGGGCTGGGGGTGATGAGCTCGAAGATACCCTTATCCTGAATCTCTGTCTCAGGAGTTATAATTCCTTCTGAAAGACCTGCCGTAGCCGTAACCATCTTAAAGGTAGATCCGGGAGCCGTACGCTCCTGGGTGGCATGGTTATACAGGGGGTAGGACTTACTCTGGGACAGCTGGTAGTAATACTTATTATCAACCTTATTGGCCAGCTTGTTATTATCATATCCCGGGTAGGATACGCAGGCCAAAGTATTACCGTTACTGGGGTCTGTAATAACTATGGATGCCGAACAGGGATCTAAGGCCAGCATACCGGGAGTAATCTCCAGCTTGGTGATCTTACGAACCATGAAATCAAAGGCATTAATAGCGCCTCCCTCTAACGCTGCTCTATCAGGATCATCTGCCGGGAGAACATCCTGTTCATATAAAATCAGGCAAAGGGCATTGCCGGACACCTGACCGGTTTTCACCAGAACCTTATAAACCAGCTTTTTAAATGCAACGGTGGTACATATGGAATCCATAATATGCTCCGTAAGCCGGTCATAGATCTCATTGGCATCGGAGTAGGTGGTATCTGCCGGAAACTTGGTAATATCAAGCCAACCGCTGGAAATAGTGTATAAGAGGTATTCCTTGGTGGCAACGGTACCGTTCTTCCAGTTGACATACATCTCATCGGAGGTATTGATCCTGTCAAAGGACAGATATCCTTCGGAAAAGAGCTGATTAATAATAAAGTTGCAATAGGACTCCAATTCATTGCCCAGATTATTATATGTAACCGTAGAAGTCTTAAGCATATCTTCCACAGCGGTTAAAGCACTTTTATATCTGCCGTCAAAGACCTCCTGCACCCTCTTCTCCGAAGGCCCGGCATTATCATTTCCGAAATGGTTCAGATCTATGATATTATTATCAACCAGTGAAAAGTAGGCATCACCTATGGGAATCTGAATATCGCTGGCCTTAGTGTCTTCGGACATATGGTATTCAAGTTCGTTAATAAGCTTACTTAAGATAATACCTGCAAGACGCTGCTCTATAATACGATAAGCGGCCTCCTGGAGTTTGGAATCTATAGTCAGGTATACATTATCTCCTGATGAAGCATCCACCTTATCGGCTACCTGAAGGATCTTACCCAGACTGTCTACGTAAATCTTCTCATAGCCCTTCTTTCCACGTAGGTGTTCTTCCATATACTGCTCGATACCGGCTTTACCGATTACATCATTTAAGGCATAGTTGTTAGGGTTATCTTTATTGTACTCCGAGAGCTCTTCTGATGAGATCTTACCTGTATATCCTATAATGGGAGCCATGTATATACTTGAATTGTACTTTCTTACGGATCCTTCGGTAATGCTGACACCCTGCAGGTCATTAATACTCTCCATAACTTCCGCAACTGTATCAGGAGAAACCTGGAGAGCAACGGTTGTCATAAGGTATTTCTGGTAAGAATTCTGGGAAACGGCATATCTGACAGCCATTATCTTCAGGCATTCTTCCCGGGAATAAACATCTTCACTCAGGTTATAATGTTTCTTGTCCGCCAGCAGGTTATAGATCTGTTCGGCGGTAGCCTCGGCCTCACTGCAGCCTAAAGCAGAGTTGTATTTCAGAGAGTCGATACGCGGATAACCGAAGATATCCGCCAGGAATCTGAGTTTCTGGGTGCCGGATACGGTGTATTCCATCTTCCCGTCATTTCCCATCTGGATATAAAAATCATTATTAAGAGAGTCCTTATGGGACTCAATTATCTTAACAAGCTTGTTGATGGTATCGTTAAGCACCTTGTTTTTCTCATCCAGAGTATCATATGTTCCGTTATCTTCTATGCAGACGGTATAAGCCAGTTCGTTGTAAGCCAGAGGTTCACCGTTGCAATCGTAGATAATGCCTCTGGCTCCGGGAATGGACCGTTCTTTTTCTATCGTAAGGGTAAAGTTATTAAGGTAATTATCTCCGTTTATTATCTGCAGCACGAAGAGGCGAAGTACCAAAATACCCGACAGAATGCAGAGAATAATAGTCAGAACAAGTATTCTTGACTTAAATATTCGTGAAAAGAAATCTTTGATTTCCTGAAAATATGCACTAAACAAATTTCTTAGAGCTCCTCTTCTCTATCTTGTCAAATACAGAAATGACACTGTATATAATCTTGAACATAATAATGGAGACAAGTATGGTGTATATCATCTCCGGCATCATAATATGTATAAAATAATAACCCAGACTAAGCTTGCTCCTGAAAAGGAAACGAAGTACATATACGGCACCGCAGTAGATCAGATCGCTGGCACCGATAATTATCAGAGGCATCCTCACGTCTTCGGGAAGGAAGTTTTTATTGAAAATGCCGTTAATGTAACCTACATACATGAAGATCAGTACATTTACTCCGAATACGTCGCAATAAAAGAGATCGATAAGAATTCCCGAAAGGATCCCGGTAAACATCCCCTCTTTTCTTCCCCTCATAAAACCAATGGAGGATGTAAGTATCACCAGCAGATTAGGGGTAATATCTGCAAGGGAAACGGCCTTAAATAAGGTACTTTGCAGTATGAAAATGAAAATAACCGCAACCGCAGCCGCAATGTAACGGCGTATGGTCATACTGATATTCACATGCATTATTCTTTTTCCTTCAATTTCTTAATAATAAGAACCTCTTCCAAATGCTCAAAATCCACAACGGGAGTCACTTCTCCGGAAACCGTAAGATTGTTGCCGTCCTTTTGAATGGAACTTATATACCCCACCAGAAGGCCCGGCAGGAACTTACTGCTTATGTTGGAAGTAACCATCTGGTCTCCCACTTTAGAATCCCCGTTGGAATCGGACATATCCTTAAATACGATACTTCTGCTCTTGCTCATGGTTTTAAGATCACCGGCGATGATACACAGATCTGTTGTGGCAAGGTTCATGGCACTTACATTGCTGGAATCGTCAATAATGGCACGAACCCTGGCCCAGTTGGGTCCTACATCGGAGACTATACCTACCAGACCGCTTCCGGCGATAACATTCATGTCTACTTTAATACCGTCATTGGTCCCCTTATCGATGGTAAAGGTATTAAACCAGTTGCCGGGATCTTTACCTATGATACGTGCAGCTTCCTTCTCGTAATCAGGGTATTTCTTGTCCAGTTCCACCAGTTCCAGCAGCCGCAGATACTCGTAGTGCTCCAGCTGCAGGGTGGAGTTCTGGGCGGTAAGCTCATCAATACGTTCCTGCAATTTGGAGTTCTCGTCCAGAACAGTCTGTAAGTCCTTAAATCCTTCAGTTCTGTTATAGATCCAGGAACCGATGTTATTAATTCCCTTCTGAATGGGTACAAAAAGATATCCTGATACTGTATTAACAGGAGCCGCGTTGAAATCAAACTTATATGAGATATAAATACAACAAAGGAATAAAACAGTCAGTCCAATCAGAATATATCTGCTGGGAAGCGTTCTCCTTTTATTCTTTTTCATTAAAAGACCTCATTTATCCTTAGATTAACGTCTTGGTATTCATGGCATATGCAAGGGAATGATATTTCTCGTTGGTAGCTATCTGAATAAGCCCGCGGACAACACTTTCACTGGGGTCATCGCACATATTGCATTTAATATTAAGCTCTTCGGTAAGAAGCTTATCAAGATTCTTAATCTGTGATGAACCTCCGGTAAGATAAAGTCCGTGATGGATAATATCGGCTGACATCTCAGGCGGTATACGCTCTAAAAGCATCTTAATGGCATTAATAAGAGAATTGATATCATTCTTAATGGCCTCGTATATATCATGGGATGTTAAGGTTATCTCAATGGGAAGACCCGTAACTATATATCTTCCGAAGGCAACCATCTCTTCCTGGGTGTCGTCAATGGCAGTACCTATGCTCTCTTTTAAGGCGCAGGCAGTCTTCTTGCCTATATCGATACCGTGAGTACGTTTAACGTAGGAAATGATGGATTCGTCAAACTTATTGCCTGCGATATGGTTAAGCTGGCTTAAGACTATGCCTCCCAGTGAAAGAACGGAGATCTCGGTGGTATCTCCACCCATGTCGATAACAAGGGTCCCCGTGGGGCTCTTAACATCAAGACCCATACCGATGGCATCGGCAACAGGCTTGTCAGCCACCAGAATCTCTTTAGACTTAACTGAACAGCCCTTTACCAGGTCCTTGAAGGCCTTCTTCTCTACTTCCGTAATATCCGTGGGTACGGCAATAATGAAATCAGCTATTTTGGATTTGGCATCCATGAACTCCTTCAGAAACTCATTAAGCAGGGTCTGCATATTATTGTAATCGGCTATAACACCGTAATGCACGGGAAATGATACATTAATGGTGGCCGGAGCCTTCTCGTGCATCTGGTATGCCTCATCGCCGTATGCAAAAAGATCTTTCTTATTAACAATAGCAATCACGTTCTTCTGCTTATAGATCTGATTGGAAGCCTGATCGTAGATTTTGATATTATTGGTGCCCAGATCAATACCAAATAATACATTTGACATATATAAATCCTCCCATTTGAAAGTGTATTCTTACAAAAATCGCCCTAATATTTTACCATAAAACAGCATGCTTGTACACGAAAATTATAACTTTACAATATTTGCCTCTTTTAAATATTCCAAGGATTTTAATATCCCCAGCTTGGCATGAGGCCAGGTAAGACCCCCCTGAAAATATACGGCATAAGGGGGCTTAATGGGGCCGTCCGCGGAAAGTTCTATGGAAGATCCCTGAACAAAGGCTCCTGCAGCCATTATCACGTCAGCATCATATCCCGGCATAGCCCAGGGAACAGGAGTAACGTGGCTGTCCACCGGAGCTGCAGACTGGATACCCTTGCAAAAGGCTATAACAGCCTCGGGATCACCGAACTCCACAGCCTGGATAATATCATGACGGGACTCAAATGAATCGGGGATTACCTTAAAGCCAAGTTTCTCGTAGATATTCGCGGCAAATATGGCTCCCTTTAATGCTGCTGCAGTAACCACGGGTGCCAGGAAGAAGCCCTGGAAAAATGACTGCATGATGCCCAGAGAGGCTCCCACCTCTTTACCAAGACCGGGAGAAGTAAGCCTGTAGGCTACGTATTCTATCAGGTCAGCCTTTCCTGCTATATACCCTCCTATGGGGGCAAGTCCCCCTCCGGGATTCTTTATAAGGGAACCCACCACAAGATCCGCCCCTGCATCACTGGGTTCTCTTCTTTCTACAAATTCACCGTAACAATTGTCTACCATGCAGATGATATCCGGCTTAATTCCCTTTATGAAGCTTATCAGCTCCCCTATCCGGGATACGGACAGGGTCTTTCTCGTCTGATAGCCTTTGGACCGCTGTATGGTAACCATCCTGGTCTTAGGCGTGATGGCCTTTTTTATTCCTTCATAGTCAAACTCACTGTTATCAAGGAGGTCAACCTGCTTATATGTCACCCCGTATTCGGCAAGAGACCCCTTTGAAGGCCGGATTCCTATAACCTCTTCTAAGGTGTCATAGGGCTTGCCCACAGGGGATAAAAGCTGGTCTCCCGGGCGTAAGATTGCTGACAGGGTAAGGGACAGGGCATGGGTTCCGCAGGTGATCTGGGGACGAACCAGGGCATCTTCCGTTCCGAAAAATGATGCATAAACCTTCTCTAAGGTATCCCTGCCCACATCGTCATATCCGTAACCTGTGGCTGTATTAAAGCACTCCGCAGCCACCCTGTTTTCCTGCATGGCCTTTAGTACCTTAAGCTGGTTATATTCAGCCGTATCATCGATCTCTTTAAAACGCGGCTCAAGACTTTCAAGTATGGGGGCTGCATAATCCGCAACTTCTTTTGAAATTCCCAAGCTGAGTAACATCTCATTATCCATATAAATCAACCTATTCCCTTTTCATTTAAAACATTAAGCATGTAATCAAGTATCTTTTTCTCGTCATGGTCAAATTCTGTCTTATTCACCCAGATAACATCTCTTTCTCTCTTAAACCAGGTAAGCTGTCTCTTGGCAAAATGCCTGGTATCACGCTTCAGGACATATACTGCTTCCTCCAGGGAACACTCTCCTTCAAGGTAAGCTAAGATTTCCTTATATCCCAGGCCCTTCATGGATACATTATCCTTGGTCAGACCCCTCTTTTTAAGGGCAGATACTTCATCCACAAGACCTTGTTCTATCATAATATCGATTCGCTTGTCAATCTTCTCATAAAGGAGGGCTCGGTCATCATTTAATACAAAATAGGCGAAATTATAAGGCGACTCCTTTCCCCTTTCCTCCATATTATGCCGGGAAATGAGCTCTCCCGTTAAATGATGGTATTCAAGGGCCCGAATTACCCTTTTAACATTATTGGAGTGGATGGCAAGGGCCGCATCAGGGTCAACTTTCCTTAACATCTCATGAAGGTATTCATTGCCCTTTAGCCCGACTATATCAGCCAAATTATTCCGGAAGTCCTTATCCTCCCGGGCTTCGGTAAAATCAACGTCATAAAGGAGGGCCTGTATATAAAAGCCGGTTCCCCCAACGATAACGGGGATCCGACCCTCATTGTATATCCTCTTAAGATACAGGCAGGCTTTCTCTTTGAACTCCGCCACGTTAAATTCATGCTCGGGCTCATATTCATCAATAAGATAATGGGGAATGCCCGCCATCTCTTCGGGTTTTATCTTAGCCGTTCCGATATCCATCCCCTTATAAACCTGCATGGAATCGGCGGAAATGACGCTGCCCCCTATACGGGAACACAGTTTAATTGAAAGGCCGGTTTTACCTACGGATGTAGGCCCGGTTATAATTACAAGTGGTTTTTTCATATATCAGACAATCCGTTTAAAATGTTTCTCCATCTCATATTTGGAAATGGATATTACAGTGGGGCGTCCGTGAGGACAGTTAAAGGGGTCTTCCAAAGTAAACATCTCAGAGATCAAAGCCTGGGCTTCCGCGGGACTTAAGGTATTATTGCCCTTAACTGCAGCCTTGCAGCTCATGGTGGCTATCCGGTCATTTATAATATCCGGAGTGGCTGTATTTCCTTCGCTTAAATTATCCAGGATCTCTATAAAAACGTCTTTAAAATCAAGGCTGTAGACATCCATGGGGACTGCAGAGATTATGTGCTCATTTCCCCCGAAGGGTGAAATCTCAAATCCAAAGGATGCAAAGGTGTCCTTATAGGTGTTTAAGGTCTCTTCTTCCGCCGAAGACAAGGTGACCACTATAGGAGGAGAAAGAATCTGGGACTCGAAAGTTCTTTCCTTAAGTCTATTTATAATGCGCTCATATTTAACCTTCTCATGGGCGGCATGCTGGTCGATTATATACATTTTCTCATCATATTCTATAACCCAGTATGTATCAAAGACCTGGCCGATTATGGTAATCTCCGGTCTTGCCTTCTCCACATATTCCGGCATATCTAGTTTAAGCTGCTCAGGCTTTACGTCACTATTCGGGGTAAAAAGGGGCTTTGATACAGGAACTTCTTCCTTAAGCACTTTATCCTCCGGAATAAATGAAGGGACTTCCGCCTCTATCCTTCGCTGCTCAAAAGGCTCTGCCGGACGAGGGGCTTTTATCCGGGACTTCTCATCTTCTTCCCTGGTAAATGAAATCTCCGGGATAAGGTCCATCTGGCTTATGGCCTCATAAATAGATTTATAGACGGTTGAATAAATCAACTCACCGTTATCAAATCGCACTTCCTGTTTGGCGGGATGGACATTTACATCCACTTCCGTGCCGTTAATATCCAGCATAAGAAGGGTAAAGGGATACCTGTGATGCATCATGTATGACTTATAAGCATCCTCGATTCCCCTGGTGATTATATTGTTTTTAACAAACCTTCCGTTAACGAAATAGTTCTCGTAATTACGGTTACCCCGGGATACTATGGGTTTGCACACATAGCCCATAAGGCGCATATAGCCGTTATCCACGTTAATGGGAATCATATTGCCGGTTATTTCTTTGCCGAATACGCTGTAAGCTATATCCTTAACCGATCCGTTACCGGCTGTATGAAGCCGGGTGGCGTTATTTTGAATGTAATTAAAGGAAATGCCCGGATGGGAAAGGGCTAATCGCTCTACAAGGGAGGCTATGTAAGAGCTTTCAGTTCCCGGGGATTTTAAAAATTTCTTTCTGGCAGGGGTATTATAAAAAACATCCCTGATAATAATGGTAGTTCCATCAGGGGCTCCTACTTCCTGATAGAGCTTCTCCTCGCCCCCTTCTATGATATAACGGACTCCCGTTAAGGCGCCGGAGACTTTGGTAATAAGCTCAACTTTGGATATGGCTGAAATACTTGACAGGGCTTCACCTCGAAAGCCTAAGGATTCTATGGTTGATAAGTCTTCAACGCTGCGAAGTTTACTGGTGGAATGACGGAGAAAGGCCTTTTTTATCTGGTCTGCTTCTATTCCGGAACCGTTATCGGTTATACGGATAAAGCTGATCCCACCGTCTTTTATCTCGATGTTAATGGCGGATGCCCCTGAATCGATGGAGTTTTCCACCAGTTCTTTAACTATGGAGGCAGGCCGCTCCACCACCTCACCGGCAGCTATCTTATCAATTGTGTTTTTGTCCAGTATTTCAATAGTTTTCATAAGTATTCTCCTAAAGCAGACGTTTTTTGATGTCGCTTAAGATATTTAATGCTTCAAGAGGGGTCATTTCCTCAAGTTTAAGGCCTCTAAGTTCTTCGATTATCTCCCGGTCTTTATCTACTGCATAATCGAAAAGGGACATCTGGGTGTATTCTTCACTTTCTTTTGCCGGCAGAGCCCCTCCCGGGGCAAGATTTTTAAGCAGGTCGGATAAGATCTCCTTTGCCCTATCAATTACTTCATCAGGAACCCCGGCCAGCTTGGCAACCTGGATTCCGTAGGACTTGTCTGCTCCTCCGGGGATGATCTTTCGCAGGAATACTATATCATCGCCCTGCTCCTTAACTGCTATGCAGTAGTTATTAACGCAGTTTATCTTATCCTCAAGCTCGGTCAGTTCATGATAATGGGTGGCAAATAAGGTCTTAGCCCCCACAAAGGATGCGATGTGTTCCACTACCGACCAGGCTATGGACAATCCGTCATAGGTGCTGGTTCCCCGACCTATCTCGTCAAGAACGATAAGACTCTGCTTAGTGGCATTACGAAGAATATTGGCAACCTCGGTCATCTCCACCATAAAGGTAGACTGACCTGAGGCTAAGTCATCGGAAGCACCCACACGGGTAAATATACGGTCTACAATGCTTATCTGAGCAGTTTTTGCCGGAACGAAGCATCCTATCTGAGCCATAAGGGTAATAAGGGCGGTCTGGCGCATATAGGTGGATTTACCTGCCATGTTAGGACCTGTAATAATGGCTATCCGGTGATTATCCTCATCCAGATAAGTATCATTTTCAATGAACATGTTGTGGAGTATCATTTTCTCTACTACCGGATGTCTGCCGCCTTTTATGTTAATGACCCCGGTTTTGTTTATCTCCGGCTTGACATAATTATTATGCTCCGAAACGTAGGCTAAGGCAGATAACATGTCAATATAGGCTATAACCGAGGCAGTTGCCTGAATCCGGGCTACATTTTCGGAAATGGACTCCCGGACCTTACAGAATAAGTCGTATTCCAGGTTTGTAAGCTTTTCCTCCGCTCCCAGAATGGTATCTTCCAGTTCTTTAAGCTCGGGAGTAATGAACCTTTCGGCATTGGCCAGGGTCTGCTTTCTCATATAATCATCGGGAACCTGATCCTTGTAGGAATTGGAAACCTCCAGGTAGTAACCAAAGACCTTGTTATATTTAACCTTCATGTTCTTAATACCTGTCCGCTCCCGCTCCTTTGCTTCAAGGGAAGCCAGCCAGGACTTACCCTCTGTTTTAGCACTTCGAAGTTTATCCACGTCTTCATTCCAGCCGGTTTTAATAATGTCACCATCCCTTACCGTAAGGGGTGGGTCATCATTTATGGCGGATTCTATTAAGGTGCAGATGTCTTCCAAAAGATCCATCTGCTCCGTCAGGCTGCTAAGGAGAGAACTTTTAAACTCCGACATGACATTTTTAATATGGGGAAGCATGGAAAGGGACTGCTTTAAGGCTATTAAGTCCCTGGGGCCGGCAGTATTACAGCTGATCCGTCCTATAAGTCGTTCCAGGTCATATACGGGATTTAAATACTCTCTTACCTCGTCCCTGGTAATAAGGTTATTATTAAACTCCTCCAGAGCATCCAGCCTATCTTCAATAAGCTCCTTTTCAAGCAGGGGCTGCTCTACGCTGCTTCGAAGGAGTCTGGCGCCCATGGCTGTTTTGGTACGGTCAATAACCCCAAGAAGAGACCCCTTTTTTTGCTTCTCACGTAAAGTCTCCACCAATTCCAGGTTTCGTCTGGTATAGGAGTCTAAAACCATGTATTTTT